>Ga0207951_100023_pt1 | contig 142494 bp, 145 predicted proteins | sample Subbio12Aug_8Bad_FD_184830 | JGI IMG/M metagenome (GOLD analysis project Ga0207951, IMG submission 184830) | Serpentinite rock and fluid subsurface biosphere microbial communities from McLaughlin Reserve, California, USA - CR12Aug_8Bad (SPAdes) | ecosystem: Environmental > Terrestrial > Deep... | reverse complement strand
ACTTTTGATGGGCGAACTCGCAATTTCACCGGCCAGAAGCTTTTGGGCACGCCGGCTTTTTGTATCAACAGTTGGCCGGGATGAAGAAGTGATCCGCAAGTATATTAAGAAGCAGGAAGCAGAAGAGAAAAGGTTGGATCAGCTTAAGCTGCTATAGTCGCCTTTAGGCGGCCCCAGCTTTTAAGACCGCTTTGAGCGGTTCACAATTCAAGCCCCCGGCTTTGCCGGGGGTATATGACTTAATATACGGCACGGCAAGGCGGGAAGACTTGAAGAGAAACGAATCTAAACCAAAACCAATCACCCCTAAGTGTCCTGGCTGGCTCCCTGCTGAGGCAAAAAAGGAAATGGAAAGAGCTGGCACCTGAGTTAGAGCGTTTAGGGTTGCTCACAATAATTGATGGATCGGCGCTCACTCTTCTTTGCTTTCACTACGGCTTAGCGGTTGATGCTGCAAAGACGCTCAAAGAGGAGGGCACTACAACGGTTGATGAGAGGGGGCTGACCCGCAAGCATCCGGCCTGCCAGATTCTAAGGGACAATAGCCAGGCATTCAAGCAGTACATGCAAGAATTTGGCTTGTCTCCATCAAGCAGGGCGCGGCTTGACGTGAAAGAGAAGAAAGAGCCGAGCGAGTTCTTAAAATTCTTTGGCGATCTATAGGAGGTAAGATGATACTTAAACATGCGCACGAGATAACGACAGAGGAACTTGGGGAACTGCCTAAAAAGTTGAACGAGCTGGTTGAGGAATATGCCGCTTCAAACCGGCCTTTAGCCTTCGTCCTCACCGATTTAATGGAGGCCATTTGCCAGGAACGCTTAAGCCGCGCCGTCCATGATGAAGCGCTGGCGCTTAAGCTATATCGCAACTGGCACGGGCACTAGAAAAGAGAGCGAAATTCTGCATCCTTGGCGATTGACGGCTTGAAGACCCACGCCCTACCTAAACGCACAAAAAACTGAAACTGGGCAACCGTTTTTTGACAGCCATAACAACCAAACTATAAAAGAGGTATTACTGTAATTATTGGCGAATTATCCTGAAGCAACTATTTATGAACTTGCTGATTTTTGCACAAGGGAACGCTATGTGTGTATAAGGATGGAGTTGTTGGTCAGGGAAGGTGATTGAAATGATGAGCCTAATTGGCAATTTTTTGTGGTTCGTCCTTGGTGGTATATTCCTGGGACTTGCTTGGTGGATCATTGGGCTTGTAGCCTACATATCGATAATCGGGATTCCTTGGGCCAAAGCGTGTTTTATAATCGGAACGTTCACGTTTTTCCCATTTGGCAAGGAAGCAATCAACCGGAAAGAGCTTACACAAAAGGATGATATTGGCACTGGCGACTTGGGGACTCTTGGTAATATCATATGGTTTATTTTTGCAGGGTTCTGGCTGGCAATCGGCCATGTAATCGCTGCCGTAATTAATTTCTTTACAATCATCGGCATACCTTTCGGAATTCAACATTTAAAGCTAGCGAGTATCGCAATTTCTCCGATCGGAAAAACTATTGTATCAAAGGACGTGGCAGCCGCCGCTCGTAAAACAAACGCAGAAGTCGCACTGGCCGCATTGATAGAAACAACCTAATATTCGTCTTAAGCCAGAGTTTCATCGAATTGAGTCGTTGATATTAGAAGGAAAGCTTTAAGGAGGGCATTATAAAAAGGTTTATTGCGGGCTTATTGGTCGGCATGCTTCTTGCCACAGCAGGGTCGGCTGTCGCCGCGACGCAGCGCATTCGAATTATCGTCAACGGTATTGAGCACCACGGCGATGTATATCCCGTTATAATAAACAGCCGTACGATGGTTCCGCTTCGCCTTATCGCCGAATCGCTCGGTGCACAGGTTGGATGGGACCAGGCGACAAAGACAGTAACTGTCAACACGACAGATCCGTCAGCACCAAAACAATGGACCAAGGTAACAGAGTTGAGCGGGTCAACTGACAAGAGGGGCGAACTCTTTACCTTAACTGGAGGGCAGGCACGCCTTACTTATAGCGTAAACGGCGATACAATGCCTGTATGCTCGATCTACGTAATGAAGGCGGGCACATCCCTTGAAAGCGATGGCGGATTCCCAGAGGTCTCGGTAATGGAGAATAAAAGCGACTCCACGATGCTCGTAAAGAGTGCAGGACAATATTACCTAGACGTGAAGGCGGCTAGCGCTAACTGGACAGTTACAATCGAGGAGTATAAGTAGAGAGGTGTAGAATGAGAAGTGCTGCACGTTATTTGGTTATCATCGCCTTGTTAGTGGCCACAACCGGCTGCTCGCAGAAGGCCGCTGTTACCCAGCAGGCGGCTAATAACCCCACGACTACAACCAAGCAAGCCGCCAAACCGGCCGAGACACTCAAAGCCGCTCAGGTGATCGATGCTTTCAAGAAAACCGGCATCCCGATTACCCAGACGATTGTCTATACCGAGGCGACCGACACCAATAAGCTCTTGGGGCGTCCCGGTCAGTATATCGAGAAGATCAACTGGGCCGATGGTCGAATTGAGCAGAGCGACAAGGCCAACCCGGTAGGCGGAACGGTCGAGATCTTTACCTCAGAGCAGGATCGTGCAAAGCGCTATAGCTACATTAAGCAGTTCATGGATAACCCCATGCTCGTGCAGTATATGTATGAGCATGGCCTGGCACTTGTGCGCCTTGATAAAGATATCACACCAACCCAGGCGAAGCAGTATAAAACAGCGCTGGACGCCCTACCGTAACACCGCAGTAGTAATAGCAGGAGTTATAGATGGCAAGTACTTGGATAAAGCCCAGAACAAATAAAAACGGTTCCAAAATATGGAAAAGGTGTCAACTATGGGAAACCTAACCAGAAACCTTTACAAAGCCGCCAGGATCTCCAACGACATCGAAAAGCTAGCAAGCGGAGATCCTAAGCGGATCGGAAAAAGGATATTGAATAAAAAGCTAGGGCGGTTTTTCGGTAAGTTCTTCTTAAAGTAAGCGAGTGCCATAGTACTATGAGCGTACAACCTCATCCGCAGACATAGCAAAACATAGTAGGGCATAGGGTTTAAAATATCACCATAATTGCAGGTAAATAAGGTAATTACCAAACATGGCAAAACATCGAAAGTTCCGTAGAACGGTCTCCGGAACCAAAGGTCGTAGGTTCGAATCCTACCGGGCGCGCAACATATTGTTACGTTTATGGGATAGTAGGCTTAGCAGGCGGCTTCCTCATCGTCGATGAACGCCTCTCCAATAAGCGCCCCAAGCTCATCAGCGGTTATTCCGACGCTGTGCCCAGGTGCTTTCTTCTTTTCAATCATGTTGACAAAATGGTCGGCGAGCAGAGGGTCGAATTGCGAACCCATGTTCTTTGTGATGTTATCGAGCGCTTGCTCGGTTGACATCGCTTGCCTGTATGCTCTGTCTGAAGTCATTGCGTCAAACGCGTCGGCTATTGAAACAATCCGCGCGAGGAGTGGGATACGCTCCCCACTTAGGCCCATCGGATAGCCGCTGCCATCATAACGTTCGTGGTGGTGGACGACAATGTCGGCGACGTTAATGAAGTGGTTGATGGGCTGCACTATCTCCAAGCCCTTACAGACATGCTCTTTGACGATAGCGTATTCTTCGTCTGTCAGGTGCCCGGGCTTGTTTAAGATGCTTCTCGGGGTGCCGATTTTGCCGATGTCATGGAGGCGTCCGCCAACGTATACTTTCTCAATTTGCCGCTTATCAAGTCCTAAATAAGACGAGAATTCGGACGATAGAACCGCCACGCTGTCTGAATGACCCCGGGTATAGGGGTCTTTAGCCTCTATGGCCTTCGAGAAAGATAGGGCGATTTTGAAATAGGCGGTGCGCAAATCATCGACGGATTTGGCATTGTCGGCGGCCATGGAAAGCCAACGACAGGCGTTGCCGATGAAGCTTCTTTGTTCGTCGCCGATGGTTATATCATTATTCGCGATAAACAATAGAATACCGATCGACCTTTGATTACTCGAGAGTTCCGCGGCTAGAACGTTATTAATACCGGCCAGCTTAAGTTTTTTGCACAATGGCAGTTCCTCGCAATACTCGGGGCTGCTTAGGGTGATAATATCCGAATTCAACATCGAAAACGCGAAGTAGATTGCCTTGGCATCGATCATCGAGAGGTCCGGGTCGAGTTCTCTGAACAGTCCTTCCGACCATATCGATTCGAGATATTCTTGGTCTTTTGATGCCAGATAGAGCGCTACACCGCTATAAGGCGTTGCCTTTAAGAGTTCGCCGAGCGTGTTTCTCGCTATTTCCTCAATATCAAGACTTTCATTCGCCCTGTTCCCAATGGTGTGAAGAACGATGAGTCTTTGCTGCTCGATTTCGAGCTGCTCCCGTTCGCTCGATTGGATGCTGAGCAGGAGACCGCCGATTAACAGCATTGGTATAACGCTGTTCGGATAGCTAATGAGAAGGTGATATATTGGTTGTTCCGTGTAAGCTAAGAAGAGTTCAAAGATATTGGTTAGGGCGTAGCCGAAAAGTACGGCTATCAGAATAGGTCGGATCTCCCGGCTAATCCGCCCATAGTGGTAAACGATATACCCGGCGCCGGTGAATACCAAAATTAATGTGATTAAGTGCGCCGATATATCAAGCATTTCGCTTATCCTTGAGACTGGTATTTCTTACTAGGGCTACTACGGCGACGATGCTTAAGGATTGGGTCGCGCCTGCGAGGATGTGTAGGAAAACATTGCCGGCATAGATCGAACCGACGTAGAAAATACTTGCTACGAGAAATAAAGCGACGCCGGCTAAGTAATAAGGATATTGGTCGTAGTGCTTTAGGCGCGGACGGTTTGCCAGCAAGAAAACGAAAGCGACAAGCGAAATGAGCAATTGGAAGATATGGCCGTAACCGTAAACATTTTGGTCTATCATCAAATGCAATCTTATCACCGCTCAAGGGATGTTTGTTTGCGTGCTTAGCTTATCTAATCGGACGCGGACAGCGGTTTCTTGATAGAAAACATGTATGTTGGAAAGAGATACGGTTAATGTGGCTTTTGATGGTCGGTGGAATAGAGAGTAGGCCTGTATCTTACCGGGCGCACCAGACAATGCGAAATAAAAAGATGCTTGGCCTGTCGCCAAGCATCTTTTTATTTGATTGCTCCACTTCGTTCTACCTCAACATACTCACCGCAGCGCATGCTTTGAACGCGAGGCCGCCGGTGGTCGCGCCGGTTAGACACAACTCTGTTTCGCCGGTCGGCAGGTTCAAGTCGGCTATATCGAAGTAGAGGAACACATCGGCCAGACCGTCGCCGTTCATATCGCAGGTAGTTTCGCGCACTTGCGCCGTGCCCCCGCCGTTAAGCTTGACGGTAGCCGGGTCGATGGTCGCGGCGTCGAATCCCGCGTTGCTATATAAAATGACGCGCAGCTTACCGGCACTTCTCAGATGAATGGTGTCGGGAACGATTGCCATCGCAACCTCTCTGGGCTGCCCTGTGGCGTCAGTCTTCGGCTGGATTCCTTGCGACAGGTCCGGTTGCGCCTGTGGGGCTGCCGGAGCAGGTACCTTAGCCTTTGTAGTGGTTGACGTTGTTGAGCTTACTGAAACGGAATTGGAGCTGTTTCCGGAGACATGAACGCCGGGGCTATGGCTCTCCACGACGTTTGAGACAACTGTCTTGGAAACGATGCTTACGGACTCGACGCTCGCTTGCCCGCCGCCGCTATGCGCGGGGTTTGCATCTGTGCCCGTCGAACCTTCTAAGCCCCCGCCGGATTCGTCGAAATCGACGTTTCCGTTGACAACCTCGTAGGAGACAGTCCCGTCGCCCGAGATTATGGTGACGTTTGAGGCGGAGCCTCCTTCAGCGCCCTCTCCCTGAATCGAAAGATTATTCTCGATCGCGATTGTGTGGCTTTCGCTTGAATAAGAGGCTGACCCATCGCTCGATGAGCTTGCGACCGAATAGACGACGGCCGCATCTTTTTCGTCGACGAACGACTCCGACGCGCTTTCGCTGGGCTCATCGGACAAGGCCGGAGAGGCGGCATATGTGACGAAGACTATCCCCAGAGAAAGAGCGACAGTCAACAGAAACCTTTTCAAACCAACACCTCCTTGTGCGCGCGCTAAGTTCGCCCGCGCGCTCTGTTGCGGTATCTTTACCGTTTGCGCTCTGTTCTAAACACGCATTTGGGGCGCGGGGTTGGCCGGTTCGGTGCGGCATAAGCGGGAGAGCCAGACCGAGACAAGGGACGTATCGGGCCGGCCGTGTTTGTCTGGCGTGGTGCGCGCCGGTGTTCTCCCGTTGTGCCTTTGCCGCAGGATTGGTAACATAACCACAGGGAAGTATACGTGTGAGACAGGGTCGCACCTGTTGATATAGGAGAAAGGGATGATCGGTGTGGCGACGCTTGAAGAGACAAAAGTACAACTCGAGCGCGAAAGCGTAATCGTTTCGGAGCGCGATGTTTCGGCGGCCAAGCTTGTGGCGCTGGCAAAAGGAATGTTCGACAGCGGCCGCGGCGAAGTCGAGGTCGTAGTAAAGGTGGGCAGCGTCCAAATAGGCTACATTGAATTGTATGACGCCGGCGGCGCGACAACCTTTGCCGAGGTATCCGATAGCGTCAAACTCAACCTCGCCAACCTGGAGTACTCAATAGACGAAGGCATGATCGCAGAATCGGCAACGTTGCAGGCGTCGAACCCCGGGGCGCGCGGCGGGCTTTATGCCTGGGTAAACACCGAGAGCGATTACTTCGATTTAAAGAATGAGCAGCGGAAGTCGGCTGTCGAGCAGCTCGATGCGTTGATTGCGGCGACCCGCTCCATAGCGGCCGCCACGGACGAACTCGACCGGCTCGAGTTCTTGATGAGGCCCACAGAACTCCATAGCGCGTTTCTTAAAGCGCTAATGGAGGCTAAAGGGTTGAAATTCGAGCGGACCGAGACCTCCCACTAAAGCGTTTGCCCGCCAAATAAAAGCGCGGCTTAGGAAACAAAAGGGGACGTTGAACAAAAGGGGACGTTGTTACGGATATTACGGATTCGGCCGACACGCCCCGCGCGCAAGGAAACAAACAAATTAAAAAGTAAAGACCTGACCCCATTTGCGACCCTTTTTGCGAAACGCGCAAGGAAACAAATAAACCCAAAAATAATAGCGGTTCGCGGAAGAAAAATGTTTAGGCCTCAAAGTTAGCGGGAATGAAATCAAGCAAGCGTTATATGAGTGCTTAAGGAGGGACTAAGATGATCGACAGACGGCTTAAGTTATTGCTTCCGTCGCAGCCGCGGAGCCTGACTGCGATCAGAGAGGAAGTCCAAGACATTATCTCGGGCACCGACTACGAAGTAAGGGGCCCGGATATCTTGGTGGTTTTATCGGAGGCCTGTACCAATGTTGTTCGGCATGCGTATGCGGAGGGTCACATGCGGCCTGTGATCGGGCTCGAGTGCGCTCTCGATGACGTGTCCCTCAAGCTGATGGTGCGCGATAAGGGCAAAGGGTTGACGTACCGCCTCGACGAGCCGGTATTTTCAGAGGAGGGAGGTTTTGGCCTCTTTCTGATGGACGCGCTCTCCGACGGATTCGAGTGCTATTCTTCGCCCGGTTTCGGGACCGTCATCGAGGCTTTGTTTAAGAACCCGAATCGGTCGACGGCCAAAGGCCGCGCGGCGCGCCGGCTTGCTGGGGACACGAAAGCTCCAACAACCTGGAAGAATGTGGTCAGCATGGTCAACCGCCGTAGCAAAGACCTCGATGGGGCCACCGACGAGCGCGCCGGCTGCAAGATTTTGTTCGATGATAGAATCCGGCACTATATCTGATTCTAATCGCGCGACTCGATATCGAACGCACAAGGCGACACGGACTCTGCAAGTCTCCAGGTCGGCCTTGTGTCGGCCTTAACTATCGTTCGAGGCTGTAGCGGTCGCGCAGCTCGAACAGCTCGAACCGTTTCCGCCGGGGTCGCATGTAGAGCCGCCCCCGTTGTCGCCGGCCGATTTCTCCTTGGCCGCGCGCCCGGGCGACTTGTAGTCGTTGACATGGAATCCGCTGCCTTTAAAGGCGATTCCGACCGGATAAAATAATTTTCTTACCTGCCCGCTACATTCCGGACAGTCCTTGATGCGCTCGTCGTTTATCGATTGCGTCACCTCGAAGGTGTGCTCGCAGGACCGACAACGATAACCATAGATTGGCATACAATCACCTACCGTACATTTTTATAAGAGATTCTAGCAGAAAACGGGGAATCTTGCATTAGGGGGTATCCCTATCGGGTCTGTCTGGGCCGGGGAAGTGCTGAAGTAGTGCGAGAATCGCGCGTACCGGCGTAATAGTTGTTTGTGTGTCGCCTCATCTAAAAGATGCTCCAAGCGGCGTTCGTTGACACCCGTGCGCTTTTCAATTACTATTTTAAATCGACTTAAGTCCTTTACGAGGAGGGATTCCCGAGTGGCCAAAGGGGACGGACTGTAAATCCGTTGGCGAAGCCTTCGCAGGTTCAAATCCTGCTCCCTCCACAGAAGACCGCCGCCGGCGGATTTTCTAGTTTTACGCGTTGCGCGCAAGATCGAAAGCCCGAAACGGTTTGAAATTGCGGCGCAAATCATTATAATAACCTTGTTGCAGGAAAACTGCATTGCGCCCGCGTAGCTCAGTCGGCAGAGCACTTCCATGGTAAGGAAGGGGTCAGCGGTTCAAATCCGCTCGCGGGCTCAGGCTTGTCCGGGGGAACGGCTTTGTAGGCCGGTTCTTTGGTTGGGCACATGGCGGTGTAGCTCAGTTGGATAGAGCACACGGTTCATACCCGTGGCGTCGCAGGTTCAAATCCTGCCACCGCTACAGAAAAACCGCCGGCGGCGGTCTTTCCGTTAGCTATGTGAATTTCACAGGGAGGAAAACTATATGGCCAAAGCTAAGTTCGAAAGAACCAAACCACACATGAATATCGGGACCATCGGTCACGTCGACCACGGCAAGACGACGCTAACCGCCGCCATTACCAAAGTACTGGCGGAGAAGGGGCAAGCGACATTTCGTTCCTTCGACTCGATCGACAACGCGCCGGAAGAGCGCGAGCGCGGCATCACCATCGCCATCGCCCACGTGGAGTACGAGACGGCCAACCGCCACTACGCCCACGTAGACTGCCCCGGCCACGCCGACTACGTAAAGAACATGATCACCGGCGCGGCCCAGATGGACGGCGCCATCCTCGTGGTCTCGGCCGCCGACGGGCCGATGCCCCAAACCCGCGAGCACATCCTTCTCGCGCGGCAAGTCGGCGTCCCCTACATAGTCGTCTTTTTGAACAAAGTCGACATGGTGGACGACCCCGAACTCCTGGAACTCGTCGAGATGGAAGTGCGCGACCTCCTAAACGAGTACGAGTTCCCGGGCGACGACATCCCGATAGTGCCGGGCTCCGCGCTAAAAGCGCTCGAGGGCGACGAGGCGGAAGCGGAAAACATCATCAAACTAATGGAAGCGGTAGACTCCTACATGCCGACCCCGGAGCGCGATATCGACAAGCCCTTCCTCATGCCGGTCGAAGACGTCTTCACCATCACCGGGCGCGGCACCGTCGCCACGGGCCGCGTCGAGCGGGGCGTAGTCAAAGTCGGCGAAGAGGTCGAGATGATAGGCATGGTCGACGAGACCAAAAAGACGGTCGTCACCGGGCTCGAGATGTTTAGGAAACTACTCGACGAGGCGCGCGCGGGCGACAACGTGGGCGTCCTCCTTCGCGGGGTGGCCCGCGACGACATCGAGCGCGGCCAGGTCTTGGCGAAGCCTAAGTCCATCACCCCGCACACGGTCTTTACCGCCAAGGTATACATCCTAACCAAAGAAGAGGGCGGACGCCACACCCCCTTCTTCCAAGGATACCGCCCGCAGTTCTACTTCCGCACGACCGACGTGACCGGAGTCGCGACCCTGCCGGAAGGAACCGAGATGGTAATGCCCGGAGACAACGTCGAACTCTCGATAGAGCTTATCACCCCCATCGCCATGGAAGACGGCTTGCGCTTCGCCATTCGCGAGGGCGGCCGCACCGTCGGCGCCGGCAAGATAACCGCTATTACGAAGTAGGTTGGAGGGTCAAGTTAGACATATACCGTATTCAAAGGAGCGGTTTTTGAAGAACCGCTCCTTCTTGGTTCATACATAGAGCGGTCGCCGTGAACTGTGCATTGTCAGCTTACGGCAAACCCGAGCCATTGACATTGGTCACGATAAACGATACACTACCATTTGTTTTTTCGCGGAGAATAAGCGTCAAACATCGATATTCAGGAGGAACTATGCGGGACTTAGTAATTCTCGCGTGTACGGAGTGCAAGCGCAGGAACTACACGACGGATAAGAACAAAAGAAAGATGCCCGATCGCATGGAGATGAAGAAGTTCTGCAAGTGGTGCGGCTCGCATACTTTACATAAAGAAACGCGCTAATTATACTTGTCATTGAAGCGACGGCTGTATTTGATTTTTATATATAGTCGCCCATAGGGCTGTAGCTCCAATCGGTTAGAGCACCGGTCTCCAAAACCGGGTGATGGGGGTTCGAATCCCTCCAGCCCTGCCGAGAAGAGGTAAGACCTTAAGGCATAACGACCAGACTGGTGTCACTGGTCGTATAGCGTATCTCTTAGGGCGCTCTTACGCTTTTGACGTAAGCATTTGCGATTTTGAGATTTTGATAAAGTATTAAGTTTCAACTACATATAGATTGAGAATAGGAAGGTATCTATGGCGGAGAAGAAGCCTGTAAAAGCCAAAGGCTCGGGTTCGGCAAAAAAGTTTTTCAAGGATGTCAGATTTGAACTCGGGAAAGTGATTTGGCCCGGAAGAGAAGAAATCGCCGCATCGACGGTGGTCGTGTTGTCGGCGATGGCTTTCTTCGCCGTCTTTGTCGGCTTGATCGACGTGGTCTTTGTAAATCTAATCAAACTTATATCGGCGTAGGGAGCAGGGTAGGAGCCCTAGATAATATGGCGAAGCAATGGTACGTAATTCATACGTATTCCGGGTATGAGAATAAAGTGAGGGCTAACCTCGAGAACAGGATCACCTCCATGGAAATGGAGGAGAAGATCTTCGAGGTGGTAATCCCGACCGAGGAGATTGTCGAGATAAAGAACGGCAAGAAGGTCATTACAGAGCGCAAGGTTTTCCCGGGCTATATCATGGTCCAGATGGACCTCAACGATGATTCTTGGTATGTCGTCAGAAACACCCCCGGAGTTACGGGTTTTGTAGGGTCGAGCGCGCGACCGACGCCGCTCTCCGAGCAAGAGGTCGGCAAGATATTGCAGAAACCGGCTTACGAGAAACCGAAGCCGAAAGTCGAGTTCGAAGAGGGAGAGACGGTCAAAGTCATAGCCGGCCCGCTGGCCGATTTTACAGGAACGATAGCAGAGGTAAACATCGACCAGAACAAGGTCAAGGTAATGGTCACTATCTTCGGGCGGGAGACTCCGGCCGAACTCACCTTCGACCAGGTGTCCAAGCTATAACGAAAGCGGCTTGCTATCGTCCGTGAGACACCGCCGTAGGGTAGTCGATACACAAGAGCGGGAATCCGGTTTCCTGCGCTTTTATTTGTATGAATCGGTTGTCCATGCATACACGAGTTTTGATGCATGTATGAATTAAGTTAAAGGAAAGGAAGTATCCAAGTGGCTAAGAAGATGCTCGCCAAGGTCAAACTGCAGATTCCCGCGGGTCAGGCCAATCCGGCTCCACCGGTAGGTCCGGCGCTAGGACAGCACGGCGTAAATATTATGGAGTTCTGCAAAGCGTTCAACGCGCAGACCGCGGACAAGCCCGGGCAGATAATCCCGGTCGAGATCACGGTCTTCGAAGACCGTTCGTTCACCTTTATAACGAAGACGCCGCCTGCGTCGTTTTTGATAAAGCAGGCCGCCGGTGTCGATAAGGGTTCCGCCGAGCCGCACAAGGTCAAGGTCGCCAAATTGTCCCAAGACCAGGTTCGCCAAATCGCGGAGACCAAGATGCAAGACCTTAACGCGAACGACGTGGACGCGGCGATGAAGATAATCGCGGGAACCGCCCGGAGCATGGGCATAGAAGTAGCCGGGTAGCCGGTCATTTCGCGAAATTAGAAAACGGGAATATGGGTCGAATCTCGATTTTCGGGTGACTTACTCAATAGGTTGATTGATTAGATAGTCGGATTGGGCGTGGGAGGCCGTAAAGGCCGTCATTACCACAAGGAGGAATTTAGATGAAGAGAAGCAAGAAGTACAACGCAGCAGTGGCCAAAATCGAGCAAGACCGGATTTACTCTCCGCTAGAGGCCGTCAGGTTGCTCCGGGAACTCGTCGACACCAAGTTCGACCAGACGGTCGAGACTCATATCAGGCTCGGCGTCGACCCGAGAAAAGCCGACCAGCAGGTGCGAGGCACCGTAGGGTTGCCGCACGGAACCGGTAGGACCGTTCGTGTCGCCGTCTTCGCCCAGGGCGAGAAGGCAAGAGAGGCCGAAGCCGCAGGCGCGGATGTCGTCGGCGCGCAAGACCTCGCCGAGAAGGTCGAAAAAGGCTGGTTCGAGTTTGATGTAGCGATTGCCACACCGGATATGATGTCGGCCGTCGGCAAGCTCGGTAAGCTTCTAGGTCCCCGAGGCTTGATGCCGAACCCGAAAGCCGGCACGGTCACCTTCGATGTCGCAAAAGCGGTTAAGGACGTCAAGGCCGGCAAGGTAGAGTACAGGGTCGACAAGTTCGGCATCGTCCACTCGGTAATCGGAAAAGCCTCGTTCGGGGTGGAACAGCTAATCGAAAACTATCAAGCATTGCTTGAGGAGATAGTAAGGGCCAAACCGGCCGCGGCGAAAGGGAAGTATATCAAGAGCATCACCTTTGCCGGTACTATGACGCCGGGCATCAAGGTCGATACGATGAAGACTCGCGACCTGATGGAAGAAGAAGTGACGACTGCGTAGTCGCGAGCGCCCATCGGACGGGTAAAGCGCAAAACATGGACCGAGCACTTGACGCGCGGCACCGTAATTTGCTATATATGAACAGTTGTAATCGAATAGTCGTACGCCTAAGACAGCGGGTGCCCCATGGCTTAATCGAATGCCCGCCGAGGTGAAGCGCAAGACTTTTAGTGCCTGTCAAGGCATTGGTATCTACGCCTTCCGCTGTCTTAAGCCGGAGGCTTTTTAATTTCTAAGAGATAGGAAAGGGGGTTTATATGGCACGACCTGAAAAAGAAGCCGTTGTGCGGGAGATAAAAGAGAAACTGCGGAGCGCGAAGTCCGTTATCCTCACCGATTACCGCGGCCTCGACTTCGAGCAGATATCGGAGTTGCGCAAGAGCTTGCGGCAGCAATCGGTGGAGTACAAGATCTACAAGAACACGCTCGCGAGAATCGCGGTGCGCGAACTCGAGCTTACCGAGCTTGAGCCGTTCCTTATCGGACCGACGGCGATGGCGCTCAGCTTCGACGACCCGGTAGCGCCGGCCAAGACGCTCGTCGATTTCGCCAAGAAGTCGAAGATTCTTGAGTTGAAAGGCGCGGTAGTCGAGGGCGCGGTAATCGGCCCGGATAGAGTTAAAGTCCTGGCTGAGTTACCGTCCAGAGATACGCTTATCGCCATGTTCATGGGCGGCCTGCAAAGTCCGCTTTACGCCTTGGCCGGCAGCCTCAATGCAATCACACGCGGCCTGGCGGTTGCGCTCGATCAAGTTGCGCAACAGAAAAGCGCGTAACCGTTCCGCGCCCGTTCGGCGCGGCCGTCGCCGGTGTTTCCCTTTGGAGGGGCGCTCGCGACAACCTTTGTTCTCGAGGAAGGCCGCGGATGCGGTCCTCCATGATCTGTAAACTAAGAGTATTGATTTTAGGAAGGTGACGTAAGAAATGGCAGACAAGAAAATTTCGAATGAAGATATGCTCGAAGCTATAAAGTCGATGACCGTACTTGAACTTAGCGACTTGGTCAAGGCTATCGAGGAGACCTTTGGTGTTACCGCCGCCGCGCCGGTAGCCGTAGCGGCAGCCCCCGGCGCCGTAGCGGCGGTAGAGGAAGAGCAGACCGCTTTCGATGTCATTCTCTCGAGCGCGGGCGACAAGAAGATTCAGGTCATCAAAGAAGTCAGGGCAATCACGGCTCTCGGCCTGAAAGAGGCGAAAGAGCTGGTCGACGGAGCGCCGAACGCAGTCAAAGAGGGCGTAACAAAAGAAGAAGCCGACAAGCTCAAAGCTCAGCTCGAGGAAGCCGGAGCGGTCGTCGAAATCAAGTAATTTCGGGCTTGAGATTTTAAACATATAGGTGTATTCTGATGTGGGTGAGAGAAAGCGAACTCTCACCCACTGACCATTTTTAGAGTCAGGCCTCAATTAATGTTGACACAGCATAGAAGTTTTGCTATGCTGTGGTTTTGCGTTTACATGTTCCCCATTATCATTTAAGGAGTGATCTTATCCCTTGCGAAATGTTCTAGGTTTGAGAAACAGGCGGAGTTTCGGCAAGACACCCGACATCCTTGAGCTGCCGAATCTTATTGCCGTGCAGGTGGATTCTTTCGATTGGTTTGCCAGGGAGGGGCTGGGTGAGGCATTTAAGGATATCTCTCCGATTCAGGATTTTACAGGTAACCTTTCAATCGAATTAGGTTCATACAGGTTTGGTGAACCGGAACATAGCGTCGAAGAGTGCAAAGAGAGGGATATGACGTACGCGGCGCGTCTAGACGTGACCGCCAGCTTAGTCAATAAACAAACCGGCGAGATAAAGGAAGAAGAAGTCTACATGGGAGACTTTCCCGTCATGACCAACCGGGGCACCTTTGTCATCAACGGGACCGAGCGCGTTGTCGTCAGCCAGCTCGTGCGCTCTCCGGGCGTCTACTATAACCGCGAGATGGATAAGGCATCCGACAAGGTCCTTAATTTTGGAAAAATAATCCCGAGCCGCGGCGCGTGGCTTGAGTTCGAGACCGACAAGCGCGACATCATAAGCGTTCGCGTCGACCGCAAGCGTCGCCAGCCCGCGACGATTCTTCTAAAAGCACTCGGCTTCGGGATGAACGATGAGATTCTAAAGCTTTTCAACAATGCCGATCCCATCAGGTTGACCCTGGAGAAGGACTTCACAGAGAGCCGCGAGGAAGCGCTCATCGAGATATACAAACGCTTGCGCCCGGGTGAGCCGCCGGCGGTCGAGAGCGCGCGCGCGCTCATCGAGAACCTCTTCTTCAACCAGCAGCGCTATGACCTAGCCAAGGTCGGCCGCTATAAATTAAACAAGAAGCTCGAGATGGCGACACCGATGGACACCTCGGTATTGACGCGCGAAGATATCTTGGCGACGCTCCAATATCTTGTGGCATTGATGGACCCGGAGATTTATGCGAACCGTTTCGCTTTTGTCGACGTCGACGATATCGACCATTTTGGAAACAGGCGCGTGCGCACCGTCGGCGAGCTGATTCAGAACCAGTTCAGGATCGGCCTCGCGAGGATGGAGCGCGTGGTCCGCGAGCGTATGACAACACTCGACATCGAGACGATGACACCGAGGACGCTGATAAACATCCGTCCTATCGTCGCGTCCATCAAAGAGTTCTTCGGGAGCAGCCAGCTCTCGCAGTTTATGGACCAGACGAACCCCCTTGCCGGACTGACGCACAAGCGCCGTTTGAGCGCGCTCGGCCCCGGCGGTTTGTCGCGTGAGCGCGCCGGTTTCGAGGTGCGGGATGTCCACACGTCGCACTACGGACGGATGTGCCCCATCGAGACACCCGAGGGTCCGAACATCGGCCTGATAGGCTCGATGGCTTCTTTTGCGAAAGTAAACCCTTACGGTTTTATAGAGACCCCGTATCGCAAAGTCGAAGAGGGCAAAGTAACCGATAAGATAGATTACCTAACGGCGGATGACGAGGATAAGTATGTCATCGCCCAGGCCAACGCGGAACTCGATCCGAAAACGAACGAGTTCTTGCAGGAAAAAGTCTTGGTCCGCGCCCGCGAAGCGGTAGGCACGGTGACCCCGGACAAAATCGACTACATGGACGTGTCGCCGAAGCAGACGGTCTCCGTCGCTACGGCGCTTATCCCGTTTCTTGAGCACGACGATGCTAACCGGGCACTCATGGGCTCGAACATGCAGCGCCAAGCGGTTCCGCTTCTGCTAACGGAAGCCCCGCTCGTCGGAACCGGCGTCGAGCATCGCGCGGTAAAAGATACGGGTGAGGTCATCGTCGCCGACTCCGATGGCGTGATCACCTATGTCTCGGCCGACGAGATACGAGTCACGCGCAAAGAAGGCGGCATCAAGACATACAAGTTGGCGAAGTTTCGCCGGTCGAACCAGGGCACTTGCATCAACCAGAAACCCATCGTCGAAGATGGGCAAAGGGTCAAAAAAGGCCAAGTGCTCGCGGATGGCCCCTCTACCGACATGGGCGAACTAGCGCTTGGCAGAAACCTTCTCGTCGCTTTTATGCCATGGGAAGGATACAACTACGAAGACGCGATTATCTTGAGTGAGCGTGTCGTCAAAGAGGAGATGCTCACCTCGATACATATAGAAGAGCACGAAGTCGACGCGCGCGACACGAAGCTCGGACCCGAAGAGATCACCCGCGATATCCCCAATGTCGGTGAGGAAATACTCAAAGACCTCGACGACCGCGGGATTATCCGTGTCGGCGCCGAGGTAAACCCGGGTGACGTGTTGGTCGGCAAGGTGACACCGAAAGGCGAGACCGAGCTTACCGCGGAAGAGCGGCTTCTGCGGGCGATCTTCGGCGAGAAAGCGCGCGAGGTGCGCGATACGTCGCTTAAAGTTCCACACGGCGAGAGCGGCACCGTCATCGACGTAAAAGTCTTTATGCGCGATGCCGGCGACGAACTCGCACCCGGCGTCAACCAGCTGGTACGCGTCTACGTGGCGCAGAAGAGAAAGATATCGGAGGGGGATAAGCTCGCGGGTCGTCACGGCAACAAGGGCGTTATTTCGAAGATATTACCCGAAGAAGACATGCCGTTTTTGGAGGACGGCACACCGATAGATATTATCTTGAACCCGTTGGGCGTGCCCTCACGTATGAATATTGGCCAGGTCTTGGAGACGCATCTCGGTTGGGCGGCCAAACACGGCTGGTCCACCGCCGGCAAGAAAGCCAAAGAGACCCGGTTTATCGCGACGCCGGTATTCGACGGCGCGTCGGAGGCCGAGGTCCGCGAGGCCCTGATAGAGGCCGGGCTTCCGGGAACCGGTAAAACAAACCTATTCGACGGCAGGACGGGGGAGATGTACAGGGAGCCGATTACCGTCGGCTACATCTACATCTTAAAACTGCTCCACTTGGTCGACGATAAGATACACGCAAGGTCTACGGGCCCGTACTCGCTCGTCACGCAGCAGCCGCTCGGCGGCAAGGCTCAGTTCGGCGGTCAGAGGTTCGGCGAGATGGAGGTATGGGCGCTCGAAGCTTACGGGGCCGCGTACACGCTCCAAGAACTCTTGACCGTCAAATCTGACGACGTTGTAGGCCGCGTAAAAGCGTATGAGGCGATTGTCAAAGGTGAGAACATACCGGAGTCGGGCATACCCGAATCGTTCAAGGTTCTCATAAAAGAGATGCAGAGCCTCTGCCTTAATGTCGAGGTCCTCTCCGAACTCGGCGAGGAAATTCAGCTGAAGGAGGCCGAGGACGATATCTTCAAGACCGCCGAGGAACTCGGTATCGACCTGCGCGGAGAGACGACAAGGTCGGCGCGGGAGACCGGGGAATTTGCCGAGGAGCCGGACGAAGGAACCGACGACGACAAGGTCGAGATTTCGGAAGAGGAGATAGTGCACGAAGTAGGGGAAGAGGCGGAAGAGGAGTCCGCGGACGAATTTTCAGACGACGCTTCAGATGACTTGCCAGAAGTATTCGAAGAATAAACCGGTGATTAAAGGTATTTGTGAAGCGCCTTTAATCAGATTTCGTAGGGGGTTGACTCTTTGCTAGACATAAACAATTTTGACGCCTTGAAGATTGGACTCACATCGCCGGAGCAGGTCCGGGCTTGGTCTAATGGTGAGGTAAAGAAGCCGGAGACCATAAATTACCGCACACTCAAACCGGAAAAAGACGGTCTTTTCTGTGAGAAGATATTCGGGCCGACCAAGGACTGGGAGTGCTACTGCGGTAAGTACAAGCGAGTCAGGTTTAAGGGCATTATCTGCGAGCGATGCGGCGTCGAGGTCACGCGCTCCAAGGTGCGGCGTGAGCGCATGGGTCACATCGAGCTGGCCGCGCCCGTCTCTCATATCTGGTACTTCAAGGGCGTCCCGTCACGGATGGGATACCTTCTCGACATCTCGCCTAAAGACTTGGAGAAGGTCTTGTATTTCGCGTCGTATATCATCATCGACGTCAAAGAGGAAGAGCGCGAGAAAGAGATAGCCGCGCTCAAGGCGGAACTCGAAGAAGAGATAGCCGAAATAAACAAAGAGACCGAAGAGCGGCTCGAAGAGATCGAGGCCGATAGGGACCGGAAGATCAAAATAGCGCTCGGCGAGATTGAGCCCGCGGAGGGCGAAGAGGTCGAAGTCGCGAGCGGGTCATCGAAGACCGCGATAAAGAAGATAGACGCTGAAGCTAAAAAGCTCACCAAAGAGGTGAGTATCGACGGGAGCAAACGGGTCGAATGGCTCAACCGTGTGTACGCGGCATTCGAGTCGCTCGCTCCGCAGCAGCTCATACCCGATGAGCAACTCTACCGCGAACTCAAAGTCCGCTACGGCGACTTCTTCAGCGGCGGCATGGGAGCCGAATCGATAAAGGAACTCCTGGCGGCTATAGAGCTTCCCGATGAGACGATGGAGCTTCGCGAGACGATAAAGACCGCTACCGGTCAGAAGAAGAGTCGTGCGGTCAAGCGGTTAAAGGTCGCATCGGCGTTCAGGCGCTCAGGTAATAAACCGGAGTGGATGATACTCGAGGCCATACCGGTCATCCCGCCGGATTTGAGGCCGATGGTCCAGCTCGACGGCGGTCGTTTCGCGACCTCGGACTTGAACGACCTCTACCGTAGGGTCATAAACCGGAACAATCGCCTGAAGAGGCTTCTCGACCTCGGCGCACCCGAGATCATCGTAAACAACGAAAAGAGGATGCTCCAGGAAGCGGTCGACGCGCTCTTTGATAACGGGCGCCGCGGCAGGCCGGTCACCGGGCCGGGAAACCGTCCGCTAAAGTCCTTAAGCGATATGCTTAAGGGCAAGCAAGGTCGTTTCCGCCAGAATCTCCTCGGTAAGAGGGTCGATTATTCGGGACGTTCGGTCATTGTCATCGGCCCGGAATTAAAATTGCACCAGTGCGGGTTGCCTAAAGTAATGGCGCTCGAACTCTTCAAGCCGTTTGTTATGAAGAGGCTCGTCGACGAGGGGCACGCACAGAACATAAAGAGCGCGAAGCGGATGGTGGAGAGGGCAAAAGCCCTGGTTTGGGATGTGCTCGAAGAGGTCATTAGGGAGCACCCGGTAATGCTTAACCGGGCACCTACCCTTCACCGCCTGGGAATTCAGGCGTTCGAGCCGATTCTTGTCGAGGGCAAGGCCATCCAGATTCACCCCTTGGTCTGCGCGGCTTTCAACGCCGACTTTGACGGCGACCAGATGGCGGTTCACCTGCCCCTGTCGTCAGAGGCACAGGCCGAAGCGAGAATTCTCATGCTTTCGGCTAATAACTTGCTGTCGCCGGCGAACGGGCGCCCGCTGGTCACTCCGACGCAGGACATGGTCCTCGGCGTCTATTATTTGACGGCGCACCGTGAAGGAAGGCTGGGCGCGGGGAAAATCTTAGGCAGCGCGGAAGAGGCGATATTGGCATACGAAGCCGGCGAGGTCGACCTCCAGTCGATGATCGAGCTGCGCGCGAAGAGCGCGAAGAACGCGAAGAACGCGAAGAACGAGCGGAGCAGGCTTGAGACTACAGTCGGGCGCATAATCTTCAACCGGGCGCTACCGGACGACTTCGAGTATATCAACTACGAAGTCGGGAAGAAGGAGATGGCAAGGATAGTCGAGAGATTAGCCGCGGAGCGCGCGGCGGGCGAAGTCCCCGATATCCTCGACAAAATCAAGGAACTCGGTTTCTATTATGCCACCCGCGCGGGTATCACTATCGCCATCGGCGACGTCCAGATACCGGAGAACAAATGGGAGATTCTCAACGAGCCGGAAGAGGCTGTCGATAGGATAGAGAAACAATTCAAGCGCGGGTTGATCACCAAAGAGGAGCGACAGCAGCGAGTCGTCGAGGTTTGGACGAAAGCCACCGAAGACGTATCGGAAGCTATGGAGAAGAACTTCGATAAGTTCAACCCGATTTATATGATGGCCAACTCGGGCGCGAGGGGCAACCTCAAGCAGCTCAGGCAGTTGGCCGGTATGCGAGGACTCGTCGCCAACCCGAAGGGCGATATTATCGACCGCCCGATCAAAGCGAACTTCCGCGAAGGCCTCTCCGTTTTGGAGTACTTTATCTCTACGCACGGAGCGCGAAAAGGCCTGGCCGACACGGCGCTCAGAACTGCCGACTCGGGCTACCTAACCAGGCGTTTGGTAGACGTATCACAGGATGTTATCATCCGTGAGTTCGACTGCGGAACTGAGACCGGGATACCGGTAAGCGTGCTCGATTTCGAAGGCGAGCCGAACAAGAACGCTCTCATCGGCAGGGTGACTCTGGAGACAGCCGTCAATCCGAAGACCAAAGAGGTCGTGTTGGCTCGGGGCTCCGAGGTATCCGACCGGGATATCGCGCGTCTGGTAGAGACCGGCGTCAGCCAAATCACGGCTCGTTCGGTACTGACTTGCGAGGCCGAGTACGGCGTCTGCCGCCAGTGTTACGGTTGGAGCCTGGCGAACGGACGCATGGTCGATATCGGCGAAGCGGTCGGCATCATCGCCGCGCAGTCCATCGGCGAGCCGGGTACCCAGCTGACGATGCGTACCTTCCACACGGGCGGTGTCGCCGGCGAGGACATAACGCACGGCCTCCCGCGTATCGTCGAGTTGTTCGAGGCGCGCAAGCCCAAGGGCGAGGCGCAAATCGCCGAAGTCACCGGAATCGTCGAGATAAAAGAGACGGACAAGCTTAGAAAAATAATCATACACGCCGGAGAAGGCAAAGAGCGCGCGTATCAGGTATCGAGGCGCACGCGGTTGAAAATAGCCAACGGGGACAAGGTCCAGGCGGGCGACCAGCTTACCGAAGGGTCGCTCAACCCGCATGATATTCTGCGGGTCAGAGGAAAGCAAGCAGTCGAGATTTACCTCGTAAAAGAGGTTCAAGAGGTCTATACGAGCCAGGGTGTCGACATCAACGACAAGCACGTCGAGTTGATCGCCAGACAGATGATGCGAAAAGTGACCATAAGTGAGCCGGGCGATACCGACATGCTCCCCGGCCAGCTTGTAGACAGGAAGCACTTCGAAGAAGAGAATGCCCGCATGGTAGCCGAGGGCGGCGACCCCGCTACCGCGCGACAGACTCTGCTCGGTATCACAAAAGCGTCGCTTGCGACCGACAGCTTCCTTTCGGCGGCATCGTTCCAGGAGACGACGAGGGTGCTCACGGACGCGGCGATTGCCGGAAAGAGCGACCCGTTGCTCGGATTGAAGGAGAATGTTATCATTGGTAAGCTTATCCCGGCGGCGACGGGTATGAGCAGATACCGTTCGATTATTATAAAGACTCTCGGCGATGACGATGAACCTTACGTGGAGGCCGGGGAGACCTATGGTTTCGGCGAGGACGGCGGAATATTCCTGGGTGACGACGCCGAAAGCCTGATAGAAGCGACGGCTTCGCTCTCTAGAGCAGTCGTCTCTGACGGAGCGGCGAAAGCCCCGGAGTATGAGCCCGAGTCTTTTGTGACCGCGGATGTTGACATCGATGAAGAAGACTGATATATTTATCTGCTGTGACACATTATCTTCAAGATAATTTGATTTTATTCACATCCGCACGGCCTTAAAGGCCGTGCGGCCTGTTGAAAAAGAATCTTTGACGGACGCCGTAATACGGTCCCGTACCGTCTTGACCATGTAGTTAACGATGTAAGATTTTAAGAAGGAGTGAAACCGTTGCCGACAATTAGCCAACTTGTCAAGAATGGCAGAACAGCGAAGCCCGCAAAGACGGCAACGCCGGCGCTGCAAGGCGCGCCGCAGAGAAGGGGTGTTTGCACCCGCGTCTATACCACAACGCCGAAAAAGCCCAACTCGGCGCTGCGAAAAGTCGCGAGGGTGCGCTTGACCAACGGTATGGAGGTCACCGCCTACATTCCGGGAATCGGTCATAATCTTCAGGAGCACTCGATTGTGCTCGTTCGCGGCGGTCGTGTCAAAGACCTACCTGGTGTTAGATATAAGGTCATCAGGGCGGCGCTCGACGCATCCGGTGTGTCCGATCGTAAGCAAGCCCGTTCAAAATACGGCGCTAAAGCACCGAAGTAGGCGAACCGAAAGCAAAATACCGCCGGTCGAATGGTGGAAAGAACGATTGTCGACGTCACGGGTTGGCGGATATTGCCGGTGGGCTGCGACCAAGAGCGGAAGTGCGTAGCCGGTGAAAGAACGGCTGCTGTGATGTAAGAAATTATTGGAGGAAGAGATGCCAAGGAAAGGACCAGCGACAAAGAGGGAGATAGTTCCCGATCCTGTCTATAACAATAAGCTTGTCGCTCAGCTCACGAACTCGATTTTAAAGAAGGGCAAGAAGGGCGTGGCCGAGCAAATCGTCTATGAGAGCTTCGATATTATCCGCGACAAGACGGGTACGGAGCCGCTAACGGTTTACCGCAAGGCGATGGATAACATAAGGCCCGTTCTTGAGGTACGCCCGCGCAGGGTCGGCGGCGCAACCTACCAGGTTCCGGTCGAGGTGCCCGGAGCGAGGGCGACGACGCTCGCATTGCGCTGGTTGACTTCGTTTTCTCGCTCTCGCAAAGAGAAGAGAATGGCGGAGAGGCTCGCCGGAGAGATCATGGATGCCGCAAACAGCACCGGCGCATCGATGAAGAAGAAGGAAGACATCCACAAGATGGCTGAATCGAACCGCGCGTTCGCGCACTACCGCTGGTAATACTCGCAACGCGAGCGCGAAGACCGGGTCTTAAGCCGGGTCTTCAGCGCGGGGATGCAAAGGAGTAAGCGCAAAGAGTTAGTTTTGTTCCGGCTGCCGGGGCTTCGGCTCACTGAGATTGTGGCGGCGGACAATAGGAAGGGTTTAGTAGTTTATGACAACGAGATTTCCACTAGATAAAATACGAAATATAGGAATTATGGCTCACATCGACGCCGGCAAGACGACGACGACCGAGCGCATCCTGTATTATGCCGGGCGCACGCATAAGCTCGGCGAGGTTCATGAGGGAACCGCCATCATGGATTGGATGGTCCAGGAGCAGGAGCGCGGCATTACCATCACGTCGGCCGCGACGACATGTCACTGGGACGACCATCGAATAAATATTATAGATACGCCAGGGCACGTGGACTTCACCGTAGAGGTCGAACGCTCGCTAAGAGTACTAGACGGCGCGGTGGCGGTCTTTTGCGCCGTAGGCGGCGTTGAGCCGCAGTCGGAGACGGTTTGGCGTCAAGCCGATAAGTACCGTGTCCCGCGGTTGGCGTTTATCAACAAGATGGATCGAACCGGCGCGGATTTTTATAACGCAATGGCGATGATGAAGAAACGTCTCGGCGCGAATCCTGTCGCGATACAGCTGCCGATAGGCGCCGAAGAAGATTATACCGGAATCATAGACCTCGTCGGCATGAAGGCGATTATCTACACCGACGACCTCGGCACGACCTTCGAGCAGACCGAGATCCCAGCGGAGATAGCGGACAAAGCCGAAGAGTACCGGACGCTCCTTATCGAGGCCGCCGCCGAGCAGGACGAAGCATTGCTTGAGAAGTATCTCGAGGGCGAAGAACTTTCGTCGGAAGAGATAATCGAGGCAATCAGAAAAGCGACGCTTGAGGTTGCGCTCACCCCGGTATTGTGCGGGTCTTCGTTTAAGAACAAGGGTGTCCAGCCGCTCCTGGATGCGGTCAACATGTATCTGCCGTCGCCGCTCGACGTCCCGCCGGTCTCCGGCGTTAAGCCGGGAACGGAAGAGGTCGTAACGCGCACCGCGTCAGACGACGAGCCGTTTGCGGCGCTGGCGTTTAAGATCATGGTCGACCCGTATGTCGGGAAGCTCACCTTTTTCAGGGTATATTCGGGCGTGTTGAAAGCGGGCGAGTCCGTTCTTAACACCTCGAGCGGCCAGAAAGAGAGAATCGGTCGAATCCTGCAGATGCACGCGAACCACCGCGAAGAGCGTAGTGACGTTCGCACGGGCGATATCGTAGCGGCGGTCGGTCTCAAGAAGGTCACCACCGGTGACACCTTGTGTGACGCGGCCAAGCCGATTCAGCTAGAGTCGATGGTCTTTCCAGAGCCGGTCATTTCGGTCGCTATCGAGCCGAAGACCAAGGCCGACCAGGAGAAACTTTCCACAGCGCTTCAAAAGCTCGCGGAAGAGGACCCGACTTTCAAAGTCGAGACCGATGAGGAAACCGGCCAGACCATCATATCCGGCATGGGCGAGCTTCATCTCGAGATAATCGTCGACAGGCTGATGCGCGAGTTTAAGGTGCAGGCGAATGTCGGCCGTCCGCAGGTATCGTACCGCGAGACCATAAAGATGCCGGCAAAGAATATTCACGGGCGCTATGTCCGCCAGACCGGCGGTCGCGGCCAGTACGGCCACGTCGTCATCGACATCGAGCCGGTCCCGGAAATCGGGTACGAGTTCGTCGACGCGGTCGTCGGCGGCAAGGTGCCGAGAGAGTATATTCCCGCGGTCGACAAGGGTATCCAAGAGGCCTTGACATCGGGCATTCTCGCGGGCTACCCGGTGGTCGACGTCAAGATAACGCTCCATGACGGTTCGTATCACACCGTCGACTCTTCCGAGATGGCGTTTAAGGTAGCCGGCTCGATGGCCGTCAAGGACGCGATAAAGAAGGCGACACCGGTGCTGCTCGAGCCTATCATGGCGGTCGAGGTGGTAGTGCCCGAAGAGTATATGGGCGATGTCATCGGGGATTTGAGTTCACGTCGCGGGCACATCTTAGGGATGGAGGCGCGCGCGAGCGCACAGGTCGTAAAATCCGACGTGCCGTTGGCGGAGATGTTCGGTTACGCGACCGACTTGAGGTCGAAGACGCAAGGCCGCGCGACGTATACTATGCAGTTTAAGAAATACCAGGAACTTCCGCAAAGCATCTCAGAGGAGATTGTAAGCAAGGTTCGCGGCGAATGGTCGCTGGCCGCGGGGAGCTAAACGAGAGTCCGGGTATCGGGCGCCGGCGGAGACGCGGCGGGAAGAACCGATTCAGGACTTGACCATAGAATGCAAGGGCAAGATTGCCGGAGAAGAAATAGGCTGGAGTACATTTCACAGGGAGGAAAACTATATGGCCAAAGCTAAGTTCGAAAGAACCAAACCACACATGAATATCGGGACCATCGGTCACGTCGACCACGGCAAGACGACGCTAACCGCCGCCATTACCAAAGTACTGGCGGAGAAGGGGCAAGCGACATTTCGTTCCTTCGACTCGATCGACAACGCGCCGGAAGAGCGCGAGCGCGGCATCACCATCGCCATCGCCCACGTGGAGTACGAGACGGCCAACCGCCACTACGCCCACGTAGACTGCCCCGGCCACGCCGACTACGTAAAGAACATGATCACCGGCGCGGCCCAGATGGACGGCGCCATCCTCGTGGTCTCGGCCGCCGACGGGCCGATGCCCCAAACCCGCGAGCACATCCTTCTCGCGCGGCAAGTCGGCGTCCCCTACATAGTCGTCTTTTTGAACAAAGTCGACATGGTGGACGACCCCGAACTCCTGGAACTCGTCGAGATGGAAGTGCGCGACCTCCTAAACGAGTACGAGTTCCCGGGCGACGACATCCCGATAGTGCCGGGCTCCGCGCTAAAAGCGCTCGAGGGCGACGAGGCGGAAGCGGAAAACATCATCAAACTAATGGAAGCGGTAGACTCCTACATGCCGACCCCGGAGCGCGATATCGACAAGCCCTTCCTCATGCCGGTCGAAGACGTCTTCACCATCACCGGGCGCGGCACCGTCGCCACGGGCCGCGTCGAGCGGGGCGTAGTCAAAGTCGGCGAAGAGGTCGAGATGATAGGCATGGTCGACGAGACCAAAAAGACGGTCGTCACCGGGCTCGAGATGTTTAGGAAACTACTCGACGAGGCGCGCGCGGGCGACAACGTGGGCGTCCTCCTTCGCGGGGTGGCCCGCGACGACATCGAGCGCGGCCAGGTCTTGGCGAAGCCTAAGTCCATCACCCCGCACACGGTCTTTACCGCCAAGGTATACATCCTAACCAAAGAAGAGGGCGGACGCCACACCCCCTTCTTCCAAGGATACCGCCCGCAGTTCTACTTCCGCACGACCGACGTGACCGGAGTCGCGACCCTGCCGGAAGGAACCGAGATGGTAATGCCCGGAGACAACGTCGAACTCTCGATAGAGCTTATCACCCCCATCGCCATGGAAGACGGCTTGCGCTTCGCCATTCGCGAGGGCGGCCGCACCGTCGGCGCCGGCAAGATAACCGCTATTACGAAGTAGGTTGAGCATGTACGCCGCCGCGCGGAACTTTCACAAGTCGATATCTGTGAATGAGCAGGTACCCGCGGCCCAGACGGATTTGTTTGCGCGGCGGTATTGAAAGATTTAAAAGGTCGGAGACGGAGCACCGGGAAGGCCCCGGCTCCCAATCCGGCTCTGGGTCCCGGGATCGGTAAATATGGAGGAAGTATGGCAACACAGAAAATTCGTATCAGGCTGAAAGCTTATGATCACGAGGTTGTCGATCAGTCGGCGAAAAAAATCGTCGACACGGCTCAGAGGACCGGCGCTAGAGTAGCGGGCCCGATTCCTCTGCCGACTGAAAGAAGCTTGTACACGGTGATCAGGTCGCCGCATGTCAACAAGGACTCGCGTGAGCATTTTCAGATGAAGACTCACAAGAGGTTGATTGACATTCTCGACCCGACACCCAAGACCGTGGATTCGTTGATGAGGCTGGATCTTCCGGCCGGTGTCGATATCGAGATTAAGCTCTAGAGCGGTTAGTAGTTAGTTGTTATCGATAGCGAAGGCTTATGTTAACCACTAAGATACTAAAAGCCGTGAGTAATGGATGTTGTATGAGCGGATAAATATTGGTGCGAGGTAGAAGATGAAGGCATTACTTGGAAAAAAACTGGGGATGACGCAGGTGTTTATCGAAGGTGACCGGTTGGTTCCGGTGACGGTAGTAGAATTGGGCCCGTGCGTTGTCACTCAGGTTAAGACAGAACAAAGCGATGGATATTCCGCGATTCAGATAGGATTTGAGGATATTCCGGAACGCAAGGCTAACAAGCCGCAAAAAGGGCACTTTGCCAAGCACAAATTGTCTCTAAAGCGCTACCTGGCGGAGGTCAGGGTCGACGACTCGACAGGATACAAGCCCGGCGCGATGTTGACAGCGGAGATATTCGAGGCCGGCGAGCGCGCCGATGTCGTCGGGGTCTCCAAAGGTAAAGGGTTTCAAGGCGTCATCAAGCGACACGGGTTTAGCGGAGGGCCCGCAAGCCACGGTTCGCACTTCCATAGGTCTGGGGGCTCCATAGGCGCCGCCGCCACACCTTCGCGTGTCACAAAGGGAACGAAGATGGCGGGGCAGATGGGAAACAAGAGGATTACCAGCATGAACCTGGAGATTGTCAGGGTCGACCCGGAGCAGAACATAGTCCTGCTCAAGGGAGCCATTCCGGGCGCGAAAGGCAGCCTGGTCATGCTGAAGGAATCCGGGAAGTCGAAAAAGGAGTAACGGTGAAGATACCAGTCCGTGATAAAGAAGGTAAAACGATAGAGGAACTCGATGCTAGTCCCGAGGTCTTTGAGGTAAAGCTCAACGAGGCTGTTGTCCACCAGGTCATCAGAGGACAGTTGGCGGGGGCTCGTAGTGGAACCGCTAACACTAAGACGAGGGCTGAGGTTCGCGGCGGCGGCCGCAAACCATGGCGACAGAAAGGAACCGGCAGGGCGCGTATCGGAAGCATACGGGCGCCTCATTGGGTAGGCGGCGGAACGGTCTTCGGGCCAAAGCCCCGCGACTATTCGTTTAATGTTCCGAAGAAGATGCGCCGCCTGGCTCTGAAATCGATTCTCTCGATGAAGGCCCGGGACGGCAAGCTCGTCATCGTCGATGATTTTGGCTTGACCGGACCGAAGACCAAGGACGCGATCGAGATTTTAAAGAACCTTGAGATTAATGCGAAGACGACGGTCGTGGTCGGGCTTGACCAGGATAACGAAGTCATGTCAATCCGCAACATCGAGGGCATGCGTGTCATCTACAGTTCGGAGATTAACGCCTACGACCTTCTCGACAACGAGTTTATCGTGATGACGAGGGTCGCATTCAACGCGGTAGAGGAGGGTCTGGCTAGATGAAAGATCCACGAGATGTAATAATTCGCCCGGTAGTCTCCGAGAAGAGCTACGCTCAAATCGAGAAGAACAAGTACACGTTCGAAGTAGCGAAGACGGCGTGTAAAGAGGAGATCAGGCAGGCGATGGAAGAGATATTCAAGGTCCATGTGACCGCGGTCAACACCGTAACGGTGCGGGGTCGCGTACGGCGCCAAGGCAGGACATTCGGCATGACGCGCGCGTGGAAGAAAGCGGTAGTCACCCTGCGCGAGGGTGACGGCATCGAGATTTTCGAAGCACGTTAGCTTCAAACTTCTAAGAAATATGCTATCGGCAAGCGATAAGTGCCGGTGAGAAATGAGGAGAAAAAAGCGATGGGAATCAAGAAATATAAGCCTACCTCGGCGGGGAGACGGTTTCAGACGGTCTCCGATTTCGAGGAGATAACTAAGAGTAAGCCGGAAAAGAGCTTAGTGGTAAAGAACACGAAGAGTTCCGGTCGGAATAACAACGGTCGCATAACGACGCGCCACAAAGGCGGCGGCCATAAGAGGCGTTATCGGATTATCGACTTTAAGCGCAACAAGTTCGGCATACCGGCCAAAGTCGCCGCAATCGAGTACGACCCGAACCGCTCGGCCCGGATAGCCTTGCTATTCTACGCCGACGGCGAGAAGCGCTATATCCTCGCCCCGCTCAAGATAAAGGTCGGCGACGCGATAATGGCGGGTCCTGACGCGGATATCAAAATAGGGAATGCCTTGCCGCTGCGGAAGATACCGCTCGGCACCATCGTCCATAATATCGAACTCAAAGCGGGCAAGGGCGGCCAACTCGCGCGTTCGGCGGGCTCATCGGCCCAGCTGATGGCGAAGGAAGGCGACTATGCCCACTTGAGACTGCCGTCGAGTGAGGTAAGGATGGTCCACCTCGACTGCTATGCATCTATCGGCCAGGTAGGCAATGCCGAGCACGAACTTATTAGCATAGGAAAGGCCGGCCGTAATCGCTGGCTCGGAAAGCGCCCGACAGTTCGAGGGACAGCGATGAACCCGGTCGATCACCCGCATGGCGGCGGCGAGGGTAAGGCGACCTCGGGTCGCCATCCCGTAACTCCGTGGGGTAAGCCTACGCTGGGATATCGGACGAGAAGGAATACTCAGTCCGACAAGTATATCATCAAGGGCCGCAAGAGATAGATCGCTAACTCCGGTGATTCGGCGGATAGCCGGGTGCCGGTAGCTAATTATGGTTGTATGATTGGAGGCTGAACAGTGGGAAGGTCACTTAAGAAGGGACCATATGTCGAGGCAAGGCTCTTCGGCAGGATTCAGGAGATGAACAAGAGGAACGAGAAGCGGGTCGTAAAGACCTGGTCGCGCGCTTCGACCATCTTTCCTGAAATGGTCGGCCACACCATAGCGGTTCATGACGGGCGTCGTCACGTGCCTGTCTATGTAACGGAGAGCATGGTCGGCCATAAGCTTGGAGAGTTTGCGCCGACGAGGACTTTTAGAGGCCATGCCGGCCAGGAGAGGTCGACGAGGTTAAGGTAGGTAAGAGACGTTTGTTCATAGTTCATAGTTTACAGTTCATACTCCGCAATCCGGGGCTAATGAGCTAAGGATGAGGAGCTATGAATCGAGAACTATGAGCTATGAACTTGTGTGGAGGTAATAATGGCGAAAGCGGCAGAAAACCAGGGTAATTCAACGAGAGCCGTCGCTAAATTCGTGAGGGTCTCACCCCTAAAGGCGCAGCAGGTAATCAGCCTTATCAGGGGCAAAGATGTGGAGCAAGCATCCGCGATGTTGAGGTTCTCGCCGAAGGGTGCGGCACGTCTGATAAACAAGGTTTTGGATTCGGCTGTGGCGAACGCGGAGAAAAATTTGCGCATAAGCCGGACGAGGCTATATGTCTCGGAAGCATATGCAAATCAGGGTCCCACCCTAAAGAGAATCAGGCCCAGAGCGATGGGCCGGGCATTTAGGGTCAGGAAAAGAAGCAGTCACATCACGGTAGTCGTGACGGAAAAGGAGGGTTAAATGGGGCAAAAAGTCCATCCTCGCGGGCTCAGAATAGGCATCACGGAGAATTGGCGCTCACGCTGGTTCGCAACGAAGGATTTCAACAAGTACCTCAGCGAGGACTTGAATATTAGAAAGATGTTGGACAAAAAGCTGGCACGCGCGGCGCTTTCAAAGATTGAGATAGAGCGCGCCGGAGACCGCGTAAAGGTCGACATCCATACGGCCAGGCCGGGTATTGTCATCGGCAAGCGCGGCGCGGAAGTCGATGTCCTCAGGGCCGACCTCGAGAAGTTGACCGGCAAGCAGATCCAAATCAACATCGAAGAGGTAAGAAGGCCGGAGCTGGACGCGATACTTATCAGCCAGAGCGTGGCCGAGCAGCTCCAAGCCCGTGTAGGTTTCAGGCGCGCCATGAAAAAGGCGGTCACCCAGGCGATGAAGAGTGGCGCCCAGGGCGTTAAAATCCAGTGCGCCGGGCGGCTAGGCGGTTCCGAGATGGCCCGTACCGAGTGGTACCGCGAAGGCCGGGTGCCGCTGCACACACTGCGCGCGAACATAGATTACGGAGTTTCCGAAGCCAAGACGACATTCGGTCGCATAGGCATCAAGGTGTGGGTATACAAGGGCGATCTTTTGCCGGGACAGTACGCTTCACAGGCGGAGAAGGAAGCGCCGGTCTCTCCGAGGCAGGAAAGGCCGCGCAGACCGAGAAAGCAAAGTCCAGCTAGGTAATCTGTTAAAGAGGGATAGTATTATGCTGTTACCAAAGAGGGTTAAACATAGGAAAGTTCACAGGGGTAGGATGAAAGGTCGCGCCAAAGGCGGCGACAAGATAAATTTCGGCGATTTCGGATTACAGGCACTCGAGCCGGGCTGGGTCACAAATCGCCAGATAGAGGCGGCTCGTATCGCTATGACCCGCTATATCAAGAGGGGCGGTAAGGTCTGGATCAATATCTTTCCGGACAAGCCCGTGACGGAGAAGCCGGCCGAGACCCGCATGGGTAGCGGTAAGGGCTCGCCCGAGCACTGGGTCGCGGTTATCAAACCGGGCCGGGTAATGTTCGAGCTGGCGGGTGTCGCCGAGCCGGTCGCGAAAGAGGCAATCAGGCTGGCGATTCACAAATTGCCGATCAAATGCAAGTTTATCGTAAGAGAAGAGTTAGGTGGTGAATAGAGTGAAGGCTGAGAAGTACAGAGATTTGACCGATGACGAGTTGGTTCAAAAGCTGAAAGACGCGAAGGAGGAGCTTTTCAACCTGCGCTTCCAGTTGGCCACCGGGCAGCTAGATAATCCGATGAAAATCAAAGATGCCAAGAGAGACATCGCGCGTATCCAAACAGTCCGTATGGAGCGCGAGATAGAGGCTAAGATAGCGGCGAGTTAAGCCGTAGCTGTCGGCTTTGAGCGGTCGGCTTGCGGGCACATTGGACCGGCGATACGGTCGAACGACAAAGGAAGAGTTGCCTGGCGGCCGCAGGCTGAAAGTCCGGTAGATAAAGACAGATGTCTTATATGGAGGTTTTGATGGAGGAAAGAGGAAGGCGGAAGGTTAGAATCGGCAAGGTCGTGAGCGATTCTATGGACAAGACCGCGACGGTAGCGGTCGAGGCGACGGTGAGGCATCCGCTGTACAAAAAGACTATTAAACAAACGACCAAGTTTAAAGCGCACGACGAAGCGAATGAAGCAAAAGTCGGCGATACGGTTGAGATAATGGAGACGCGGCCGTTGAGCAAGACCAAGAGATGGCGGGTAGTCAATATTTTAGAGCGAGCGAAGTAGTTGTAAACTTGAGCCGCAGCCCTTGACCCGGACGCAGATACTGCGGAGATAAAGGTGGGCGGCGATTTGGAAGGAAGGAAATCCAAAGATGATCCAACAGGAGTCGAGATTAAAAGTTGCCGACAACACCGGAGCGAGGGAAATCCTCTGCATCAGGGTTCTAGGTGGATCACGGCGTCGCTATGCGTCGGTCGGCGACATCATCATCGGCGCGGTAAAGGTTGCTATCCCCGGCGGTACGGTCAAGAAGGGTGAAGTAATCAGGGCGGTCGTCGTACGGACAAAGAAGCCGATAGGCCGCAAAGACGGCAGTTATGTCAGATTCGACGATAACGCCGCGGTCATCATAAACGAAACGGGAAATCCCAAAGGAACCCGAATATTCGGACCGGTTGCAAGGGAGCTAAGGGACAGCAATTTTATGAAGATCGTCTCATTGGCGCCGGAAGTATTGTAAAAGGAGAGGAAGAAATGCCTAAGCTGCCTATAAGAAAAGGCGATAAAGTTCAAGTTATAACCGGCAAAGACAAGGGCAAAAAAGGCAAAGTTCTCTTCGCTTTGCCCGACGAAAACAGGCTCGTTGTCGAGGGCATCGCGATGATAAAACGCCACACGCGGCCGACGCAAAAGGTGCCGCAAGGCGGGATACAAGAGAGAGAAGCGCCTATTCACGTATCGAACGTGCAGATTATTTGCCCGAGTTGCGCTCAAGCGACCAGGGCTGGGGTGAGAGTCGCGGATTCCGGTAAAAAGGTGAGAACCTGCCGGAAGTGCGAAGGGGACATAGATAAGGCATAACTAGTGATTGGCGACTAGTTTCTCGTGCCTGGTTAGGGCCGGTCGGAATCGGCTTGAACCGTACGAGACAACAGGCTAGGAACCAGGAACCAGTGACTAGAGGAGAGGTATAGATGGCAGAGCCAAAAAGCAAGAAGACAAAAGAAGAAAAGACAAAGGAAGAAAAACCGAAAGCGGCGAAGGCGAAAGCCGGCTCCGAGGTAGCGGCGGGCCCGAAGCCTATCCCGCGGATGAAAACATTCTATAAGAACGAGATACTCGCCGGCCTTCAGGAAGAGTTGGGCCTTAAGAACCCGATGGAGGTTCCGAAACTGGAGAAGATCGTTATCAATATGGGTGTCGGCGAGGCTACGCAAAACGCGAAAGCGATGGACGGCGCGATTGCGGACCTAACGATTATCGGCGGGCAAAAGCCCATAATCAGGAAGGCTAAGAAATCGATTGCCGGGTTTAAGCTCCGCGAGAACATGCCGGTCGGCGTAAAGGTAACACTCAGAGGCGACCGCATGTACGAGATGTTCGATAGGCTGCTTTCGACAGCGCTGCCGAGGATAAGGGATTTCCGCGGTCTTTCGCCAAAGTCGTTCGACGGCAGGGGGAACTACTCGTTCGGCGTAACCGAGCAGCTCATATTTGCGGAGATAGATTACGACCAGATAGATAAAATTCGTGGTATGGATATCACGATTGTGACTACGGCGACAACGGATGCGGAGGGACGAGCGCTCTTGAAGCGTTTCGGATTCCCGTTCCGAGAGAAATAGAGAAACGTAAGGACGGAGGTCTTTCATTGGCTAAGAAATCGATGATAGCGAAACAGCAGCGGAGGCAGAAATACAAAGTACGTGAGTACCATCGCTGTTCGAGATGTGGTAGACCGCGCGGATATTTCCGCAAGTTCGGGCTCTGCCGTATTTGTCTGAGAGAATTGGCCCATCAGGGTGAGATTCCAGGCGTGACAAAAGCAAGTTGGTAGGATAACCGACCACAGTGGTCGGTAGAGAGTATGGTTGAAAGGTTGCAGTCGGCGAAAGCTACAAGGCAACAGTAACCCGATAGGTAGCTGCCGGTTGGATAAGGAGGAAGCAATATGACAATGACGGACCCTATTGCTGATATGCTGACACGCGTACGAAACGCAAACAGGGCCTATCATGAAGCCGTTGAGATTCCAGCTTCTAAGATGAAGAAAGAGATAGCCCGAATTCTCAAAGATGAGGGCTATGTAAAAGATTATGAAGTTGTTAAGAACGACGGTTTCGATTTCATCAAAGTTAAGATGAGCTATGGGCCGGAACGTGAGCGCGTAATAACAGGCATTAAGCGCATTAGTAAGCCGGGTCTCAGGGTTTACTCTAAAAAAGAAGAAGTTCCGAGGGTGTTGGGCGGTCTGGGAATCGCGATTATTTCGACATCGAGAGGGATTATGACCGGGCGCGAGGCGAAAAAAGCGGGCCTGGGCGGAGAAGTCATCTGCTACGTCTGGTAATAGCGGTGGTTGTGCTACTGTCCCGCGTCCCACGTCGCCGGTCGAGGCGTGGGTAAAAAACATAGTCCTTGAGGGACTGGGGACTTGCGACTAGCGACATGGGACTATTTTGTTGGAGGTTAAAAGTGTCAAGGATTGGTAAAATGCCGATAGCCGTGCCGGCTGGGGTCGAGGTAAAGATAGAGCCGACAGAGGTCAAGGCCAAAGGGCCAAAGGGCGAGTTGTCAGAGAAGATCGCTCCCGGTATCAAGGTCGGTTTGGAAGATGGCGTGATAACTGTTACAAGGCTGTCCGATAGCAAGCTGCACCGGGCGCTTCACGGATTGACCAGGACTCTCGTCTCGAATATGGTCGTCGGGGTAAGCGAGGGCTTCTCCAAGACGCTTGAGATAGTCGGTGTCGGATATCGGGCCACAAAAAAAGACGATGATGTAGAGCTTGCCATTGGATATTCGCACCCGGTCTTGATCAAAGCCGTCGATGGAATCGAATTCGAAGTGCCGGTTCCGACCAGGATTATCGTGAAGGGCCCAAACAAGCAGGTCGTGGGCGAGATTGCGGCCAATATTCGAAGCGTCCGTAAACCGGAGCCATATAAAGGCAAAGGAATCAAATACGAAGGCGAGTATATCAGGAGAAAAGTCGGTAAGACCGCTAAGTAGGTAGCGATGTGTCGGCCGCCGGCCGCATAAAACGCCCGGCCCTTTGCGCGCCGGGTTCGCGGAAAAGGCGGCGGCACTGTAAGATAAAAATTCGTGGAGGCAGATAATGGGCAAGACAGCAGAAAAGCTAATTGCGAGGTTGAGAAGACACCAAAGGGTGCGCAAGAACGTATTCGGCATGGAAGACAGGCCTCGTTTGGCGGTTTTCCGCAGCACCAACCATATATACACCCAGATTATCAACGATACGGAGGGTGTAACGTTGGTCGCGGCGTCAACGGCCGATAAGGAGTTGAAGTCGTTGAAGACCGGCGGCAATATAGAGGCCGCGAAGAAGGTCGGCGAACTCATCGCCAAGAGGGCGCTCGAAAAGAAGATCGAGACCGTCGTCTTCGACAGGGGCGGGTTTCTCTATCACGGCCGCGTCAAAGCGTTGGCGGATGCCGCCCGTGAAGCGGGCCTGAAATTTTAAGAGGACTAGTTGGGCTATCTAGCAGTAAACGATTTACAAATGCGACGATAGTGTGATTTCTGATAGGTAAGGGGGAAATGCGTGAAGAAGAAGATTAATCCGGAAGAGCTTGAACTCGAGGAAAAGGTAGTAAATATCAACAGGGTCTCGAAGGTCGTCAAGGGCGGTCGCAGGTTTAGTCTGAGCGCGCTCGTAGTCGTAGGCGACCGCAACGGCCATGTCGGCATAGGTTTCGGCAAAGGCCGCGAAGTGCCGGTCGCAATCACTAAAGGCGTCCAGGATGCCAAAAAGAACCTCTTTCGCGTCCCGTTGCACGGCTCGACAATACCGCATGAGGTTGTCGGTGTCTTTGGGGCCGGGCGAGTCCTTCTCAAACCGGCTTCCGAGGGTACCGGTGTTATCGCGGGCGGCCCGGTAAGAGCCGTTCTCGAACTAGCGGGCATAGACGACATCTTGACCAAATCATTGGGTACGCAAAACCCGATTAACATGTTGCGCGCCACGGTAACGGGCTTGAAGTCTCTGAAGACCCCGAAAGAGGTCGCCGCATTGCGTGGAAAAACTCTCGATGAAATACTCGGAAAATAACGGAAGTAATTGGCGACACGAGGCCGATTGGGAGGAAGTACGTTGGCTAAACTAAAGGTAACTCAGGTCAGAAGCGCGATTGGCCGTAACGTTATGCAAAAAAAGACGATTCGCGCATTGGGCCTAAAGAGGCTCAGGCACACCGTTGAGCACGAGGACAGGCCGGAAATCAGGGGCATGATCAACAAAGTCAGGCATCTCTTGGAAGTAGAAGAGGTCGGCTAATAGCCCTGCGCGAGAATTAGGTTACGCTGCGACCGGTTGACGGCATGGTTTTTGAAGGAGCTTCAAAAACGACAATTAGGCCTGGTAATAGAGTTTTAGTGCAATTATAATTACGTAATGGTGGTTAGCATAAAACCCGGCCGTAGCGTGCCGAGTTAAGTTTTGTGTCAAATTTTTAGGAGGATTACAGCGATGCGGTTACACGAGCTGTCACCCGCTCCGGGTGCTGTGAAGAAGAAAAAAAGGGTTGGACGGGGTCCGGGTTCCGGGCACGGCAAGACCGCTACTCGCGGAACAAAAGGACAGAAGTCCCGTTCCGGCGGCGGCAAAGGCGCAGCCTTTGAAGGTGGTCAAACACCGATATATAGACGATTACCGAAATTACCCGGATTTAAGAACCGTTTTAAGAAGGTATATTCACTCGTCAATATCGAACAATTGAATATATTCGAAAGCGGCGCAATCGTCGATGCGGCGAGTATGCAGCAGGCGGGATTAGTCAAAAAGGCGGATATGCCGGTCAAGGTACTGGGGCGCGGGGAGATCACAAAAGCGCTGACAGTCAAAGCCAATCAATTTAGCGGCACAGCGATTACCAAAATTGAAAGAGCCGGCGGAAAGGCAGAGAGTCTCAAATGATAGAAGCCGTAGCAAACGCTTTTAAAGTACCGGATTTAAAAAGACGCATCTATTTTACTCTGGCGATGATGGCCGTCTATCGTTTCGGCGCGCACATTCCGGTTCCCGGTGTCGATGTGGGCGCACTGAAGGACCTTTTTGCGCAGACGCCTCTCCTCGGGTTCTTGGATTTATTCGCGGGCGGCGCCCTATCGAATTTCGCCATCTTCGCGCTAGGCATCATGCCGTATATCACGGCCTCCATTATCATGCAGCTATTGACCATCGTCATTCCGACGCTTGGCCAATGGGCGAAAGAGGGCGAGGTAGGGCAGCGTAAGATAACCCAGTATACGCGTTATCTTACGCTCGTTCTGGCAACGGTCAACTCCATAGGCTTAACGGTCTTCTTCGAGCGGGCGCTGAGGGATTTCGGCGCGCCGCCGTTTAGCTTCGGCGATAAAGCGCTGATAGTCATAACGTTGGTTGCGGGAACCGCTCTCGTCATGTGGCTCGGCGAGCTTATCACCCAGCGCGGCATCGGAAACGGCATGTCTATATTGATCTTCGCCAGCATCATCGCCCGACTGCCGGAAGGCATAGTCGCGACGAGCCAGACCGGAGGCGCCTTAATGGTAATCGGGCTAGTCGTCATCTTGCTCGGCATCGTCGTCGGAATCATATTTGTCGAGCGCGCCCAGCGGAGAATACCGGTTCAATATGCCAAGCGAGTCGTGGGGAGAAAGGTATACGGCGGGTCGAGCACTTATATACCGCTCAAGGTCAATTCCGCCGGTGTTATTCCTATCATCTTCGCCTCGTCGGTATTGTTGTTCCCGGCGACATTTACACAGTTCTTCCCAGGCGGCTTTGCGCGCACGGTGGACCGGCTGCTCGACCCGAACGGCGGGGTTTATCTGACCGCCTACGCGGTGTTGGTAATATTCTTCACCTATTTCTATACGGCTATCATTTTCAATCCGATAGACATCTCGGACAATATGAAGAAGTACGGCGGCTTCATACCGGGCGTTCGCCCCGGAAAGCCGACCGCCACATACCTCGACCGCGTGTTGACCAGAATCACGCTTCCCGGAGCGTTTTTCCTGGCGATGGTCGCGGTCGTGCCGACAATCATCGGCGGGTTATTTAACATACCGTTCTTCACCGGCCAGAATTTCGGCGGCACCTCGCTTTTGATTATGGTCGGTGTCGCGTTGGAGACGATGCGCCAGATAGAGTCGCAGCTTTTAATGCGGCACTATGACGGCTTCTTGAAGAAATAGCCGCCGCCGGCGGAGAGCGGCTAAAGGATAGCGGCTAGCTATAAAGAGAAAGGAGCAAATGTGAACGTAATATTATTGGGACCTCCCGGAGCGGGAAAAGGAACGCAGGCCGAGGGAATCGTCAAGGAGTATGGTTTGGTCCATATCTCGACCGGCGACATGCTCAGGGCCGCTGTAAAAAACGGCACCGAGATGGGTCTTAAGGCGCAGGAATATATGACTAAAGGCGCGCTAGTACCCGATGAGGTCGTCGTTGGAATAGTCCGGGATCGTATCGTGGAGCCCGATTGCGAGAAAGGCTTCTTACTCGACGGATTCCCGCGGACGGTCGGACAAGCCGACGAACTCGACAAAGCGCTTAAAACGATGGGTAAAAACATCGACGCGGTTGTAAATATAGTCGTTGGGGACGAGGAGCTACTCGGCAGGTTGACCGGCAGGCGTATATGCAAGGCTTGCCAGCGTCCATACCATATGATGTTCAAACCCCCGGCGACCGAGGGCGTATGCGAGTGCGGCGGCGAACTCTATCAGCGCGCGGACGATAACGACGAGACGGTCAAGAATCGCCTCGATGTGTATCACAACCAGACCTCACCGCTTATCGAGTATTATTCAAAACAAGGTATCATCATCGACATCGACGGAGCAAAGTCGGTGAACGAGGTATTCGACCAGATAAACACCGCCCTTAAGGCGAAGGTATGATCATAAAGAAAAGTGCGGATGAAATCGCTACGATGCGGCGTGCCGGCCGTATAGTCGCGAAGACCCTGGAGTTCATTGAAAAAAAGATAGAACCCGGAGTGCTGACGGAACAACTCGACGCGGCGGCGGAAGAGTTCATCCGCGAAAGCGGCGCGAGACCCGCTTTCAAGGGTTACAAGGGATTTCCCGCCTCTATCTGCGCCTCGCTCAATGAAGTCGTAGTCCATGGGATCCCCGGCAAGAGAAGGTTACAGGAAGGGGATATAATCAGCATCGACGTGGGCACGGAAGTCGATGGTTATTATGCCGATGCCGCCGCGACATTTCCGGTCGGCGAGATATCGGTCGAGGCGCGGAGACTGATAGACGTCACGAAGCGCTCGCTCGAAGACGCAATCGCGAAGTGCGTCGAGGGCAACTATCTCTATGATGTCTCGCATGCCATTCAGACGAGGGTCGAGGCGGCAGGGTATTCGGTCGTCCGGGAATTCGTCGGGCACGGGATTGGGCGCGAGATGCACGAAGAGCCGCAAATTCCGAACTTCGGCTCACCGGGCAAGGGTCCGAGATTGCAGGCGGGAATGGTCTTTGCAATCGAGCCGATGGTCAATATCGGCGGTTACAAGGTCGAGATATTGCGGGACGAATGGACGGTCGTCACCGCCGACCGCACGCTCTCGGCGCACTTTGAGCATACGGTGGCGATTACGCGAGAAGAACCGGTCTTATTGACGGTACTGTAGACGGAGTAATTATCTTTTGATATAATGTATTTTTGTGGTTAGACACCAAAGATAAACGATATCTTTCGTCTTATCTTCGTGAGGATATATAGCTATAGCGGCGGCGGCTAATGACTCGCTGCCCCAAGCTAGCGATGTGAGGGCGGGAGCCCGGAGGGTAAACTAACCGGGCGGTCCTGTGAGTTGTAGCAATAGGCCCAGTGGGGGTAAGTAAGCGGTGCCAAGAAAAGAAGACGCGATAGAAGTCGAAGGCAAGGTAATCGAGCCTTTACCAAATGCGATGTTTCGGGTCGAACTCGATAACGGCCATAAAGTGCTCGCGCATATCTCAGGTAAGATGCGAATGCATTATATCCGTATTCTGCCGGGGGACCGGGTGGTAGTCGAGCTGTCGCCCTACGATTTGACCAGGGGGCGTATAGTCTATAGGTTCAAGTAGTCGGTAGAACTCGTGTCGTTTGGAGGAAGAAATGAAAGTAAGACCATCTGTAAAACGCATATGTGAGAAGTGCAAGATAATAAAGAGGCACGGCAGGGTTTTGGTGATTTGTGAGAACCCGCGCCACAAGCAGCGCCAGGGGTAATTAGCTGCCGGGCAAGAGGGCGCCGTTTTCATGGCGGCGCCGGACGCATTTCGATATTTTAGAGTTTGAGCTGTTTGGAGGAGGTTTAAGGATTTGGCACGTATAGCAGGCGTTGATCTGCCAAGAGAGAAGAGAGTCGAGATAGGCTTAACATATATTTATGGTATCGGTCTTTCGAAAGCTCGTGAGATTTTGGCGGGTTCAGCCATTAGCGTCGATACGAGGGTGCGCAATCTGACCGAAGAAGAGGTTATCAGGCTTCGTGAGTACATCGACAAGAACCTCAAGGTCGAGGGTGACCTGCGTCGCGAAGTGTCTCAGAACATCAAACGTCTTATGGAGATAGGATGTTATCGCGGCTTGAGACACCGCCGGGGTCTACCCGTTCGCGGGCAACGGACACATACCAATGCGCGCACTCGAAAAGGTCCGCGCAGAGCCGTCGGCGCAAAGCGTAAGAAATAGATAGTGTAATAAAAGTGAGGGATTCGGATATCGATGGTATTCGTTCCAAAATCGAATTTGTGATTCACACGTAAGGAGGTTAGAGCTTCTTGGCTAAGAAAAAGACGGTCACAAGAGTAAAGCGCAGAGAGCGCAAGAACATCGTACATGGCGCTGCCCATATACAGAGCACGTTTAACAACACGATTGTCACAATCACCGACCAACAGGGCAATACTATAGCTTGGCAGAGCGCGGGCGCCTCGGGTTTCAAGGGGTCTCGTAAGAGTACGCCGTTTGCCGCTCAGGTGGCGGCGGAAGCTGTCGCTAAAAAAGCGCAAGAGCACGGAATGAAGAGGGTGGATGTTTATGTGAAGGGTCCGGGCGCCGGTCGTGAGACCGCAATCAGGACCTTACAGGCGAACGGCTTGGAAGTCGCCGGAATCACCGACGTGACGCCGGTGCCGCATAACGGCTGCCGCCCTAGAAAAAGGAGAAGAGTGTAGGCTATGGCAAGATATACCGGTCCTGTCTGTAAATTATGCAGAAGAGAGATGCAAAAGCTCTTCTTAAAGGGCGATAAGTGTTTGACCGACAAGTGCGCGATCGAGAGACGCCCATATCCGCCGGGCGAGCACGGTCGCGGCAGGCGTAAAGATTCAGAGTACTATCTGCAGTTGCGCGAGAAGCAAAAGACAAAGCGGATATATGGCGTTTTGGAGAAGCAATTCCGCAACTACTATGAACTCGCCGCTAAGACCAAGGGCATCACCGGCGAGAACTTGCTCCAAATCCTTGAGAGCCGTCTCGACAACGTTGTCTATCGCATGGGATTTGCGTTTTCGCGCGCGGTATCACGTCAGGACGTGCGCCATGGTCACATCACAGTCAACGGCCGCAAAGTAGATATCCCTTCGTTCCGCGTAAAACCGGGCGACGTGATAGCCGTGGCCGGGAATATCGCGCGCATGAAAGACGCGGCGGAGTCGGTCAACAAGGCGGCGGTACCGCCGTGGCTCGACGTGGATTATAAGAACCTGACCGCAAAAGTAACCGGGTTGGCGACACGCCAAGATATCGATATTCCGGTTCAAGAGAAGATGATCGTCGAGCTTTACTCGAAGTAATCTTAAACCTACGGGATGCCGGTCTACGGCTATAGGTAGGATCGCATGGTCTTGGGGTAAGAGACTTTTGACGGGACGCTGGTTAAGCAAATCGAAGAGCGCGGCAGCTCATTGCTACGAGTGGATTGCCGGCAGCGAAAAGCAGAATGCTAATAATAAAGTGACGGTTGCTAAGGAGGAATATATTAATGTTAGATATCCGTAAGCCGAGTATCTCCGCGGAAGAGGCGCGAGAAAATGCCGCTCGCTTTAGTGTCGAGCCGCTGGAAAGAGGCTTCGGTTATACCTTAGGCAATTCGCTAAGAAGAGTTTTATTGTCATCTCTACCGGGTGCCGCGATAACATCGGTGAAAATCGAGGGTGTGGCACATGAGTTCGGCACTATCAAAGGGGTAAGGGAAGATGTCTCCGATATCATCCTCAATCTCAAAGAGACGGTGTTAAGGCTCCACGGCGATGGGCCGGCGACCCTGCGGATTAATGCGAAAGGTCCGAAGGAAGTAACCGCCGCGGACATAGAATATCCGGCTGATGTCGAGGTCATAAATCCCGACCTGTATATCGCCACTCTTAACGATGACGGCAAATTAGAGGTAGAGATGGTTGTCGAGCACGGGCGCGGTTACGTATCGGCCGAGCGGAACAAGAGGGCGTCGGACGCGATTGGCGTATTGCCGGTAGACTCGATATTCAGCCCGACCAAAAAGGTGACCTACTCTGTCGAGAACACGCGCGTCGGGCAGCGGACCGATTTCGACAAACTCATCCTCGAAGTCGAGACGAACGGCAGCATATCGCCTTTTGAGGCAGTCAGTGTCGCCGCTAGAATCGTCAACGACCACATGAACCTTTTCATGGAGCAGGCCATCGAGTTCTCGTCCGCGCCGATTTTTGTGACCGATGTCAACGAGCGAGACAGGACGCTCGACTCGCCCATCGAGGACCTCGAGCTGTCGGTGCGTTCATACAATTGCTTAAAGCGGGAGGGCGTCAACACGGTGCAGGGACTCGTCGAGCTGAATGAAGCCGATCTCGTTAAGATAAGAAATTTTGGCGCGAAATCGATCGAAGAAGTCAAAGAAAAGCTGAAAGACCTGGGTCTTGCGCTAAAGTCTAGCTAGTAGGAGATAGGAATGAGACACGCGAAAAAGGGAAGAAAAATCGGAACCAGTGCTCGCCACAGAGAGGCGATATTATCCGGTTTGGTGCGACAAATCATAATCCACGAGCGGATTCAGACGACCGAAGCGAAGGCGAAAGAGGTACGGCCGGCGGTTGAGAAGATGATCACGCTGGGCAAGCGCGGTGACTTGCATGCAAGAAGGCAGGCACTGGCGAAGCTCGGCGACAAAGACACGGTCCACAAACTCTTCGCGGAGGTCGGCCCGCGCTTCGCCGAGCGAAACGGCGGCTATACGCGGATTCTAAAACTCGGCCCGCGCCAGGGCGACGCCGCTCCCATGGCCCTTATCGAATTGGTCTAACAGGGCGCGGATATATGATTTTGGACGTATAGGTTAATTCTAAATATGCTAAGGTAAAGGCAAGAGCGATAATGCTTTTGCCTTTGTTGTTTTGGGAGCGATTCCCGAGGTTAGGTAATGGTCGAGTTCAAAAACGTCTCGTTCGACTACGGCGATGATGAAAACAAAATAAACGCGCTAAAAGATATCAGCCTAACCATCGAAGACGGCGAGTTCGTCGCGATTCTCGGCCATAACGGCTCGGGCAAATCGACCTTGGCGCGCCTGATAAACGGGCTCCTTGCGCCGTCGCGCGGCGAGGTGCTCGTCGACGGCATCTCGACCGTCGACAGGAGCGCCGTCTGGCGTATCCGCCGGCGGGTCGGCATGGTCTTCCAGAACCCGGACAACCAGATTATCGCGTCGCGGGTCGAGGAAGACGTCGCTTTCGGGCCGGAGAACCTGGGGTGCGAACCGGCTGAGATAAGGGCGCGCGTCGATGAGGCGCTCGCGGCCGTCGGCATGCGCGACTTCGCCCACTTCGACCCGCATCTCCTTTCCGGGGGAGAGAAGCAGCGCGTCGCCATCGCCGGAGCGCTGGCGATGAGACCTAAGTATCTCGTCTTCGACGAGGCGACTTCGATGCTCGACCCCAGGGGACGCGAAGAGATAGTGGGGACCACGCGGCGGCTCAATAGCGACTACGGGATAACCGTCATCTTCATAACACATATCCCCGAGGAAGCGGCGCTCGCCGGCAGGGTCGTCGTTTTATCCGGGGGCACTATAGCGATGGACGGAGCGCCGCAAGCGGTCTTCGCCGACGTCGATGCCTTAGCCTCCCTCGGCGTCGGTGTGCCGAAAGCGCGCCTGCTCGCGCGCGGGCTGGAGCAGGCCGGAATCGACATCCCCGACAGTATCCTCACTGTAGACGATTTGGTGGCCGCGTTGTGTTGATAGAGATGGCAAAGGTCACCTTTGAATACCTGCCCGGGACACCGCTGGCCCATACCGCGCTCACCGATATCAGCCTGACGATTGCCGAGGGTGATTTTGTCGCTCTGGTGGGGCCGACCGGCTCGGGAAAATCGACGCTCATCCAGCACCTCAACGGCCTGCTGACCCCCACATCCGGCTCTCTGTCGTTTCGGGGCAGACGCGTCGGTAGCGATGTGAGTCCCCTGGAGCTGCGCCGCGAAATCGGGCTTATCTTTCAGTTTCCCGAGAGCCAGCTCTTCGAGCATACGGTCGCCGATGATATCGGCTTCGGCCCGCGCCGGCAGGGTTTGGCCGGCCCCGAGGTCGCGTCGCGTGTCGAGAATGCGCTAATCCAAGTCGGGCTCGATTACGCGCATTATGCGCAAAGGTCGCCGTTTAGCTTGAGCGGAGGCGAGCAGCGCCTCGTCGCTATCGCGGGAGTGCTCGCGATGCGCCCGCGTTTTCTCGTCCTCGACGAGCCGACCAGCGGCCTCGACGCCTGCGGCAAGGAGGCCGTCTTCGATTGCCTCGACCGTCTCAACAACGAAGGCGTCGCGATTCTCATGGTAACGCACAGCATGGATGAGGTGGCCGAATCCGCCCGCCGCATCATCGTCTTGAACGAAGGCAAGATAGTCCTCGACGATAAACCGGAGAGAATCTTTGCCCGTGCGAGCTTCTTGAGAGAGATCGGTTTAGATATCCCCAAAGCCGCGGAACTCGTCCTTAGGTTGCGCGAAAAAGGCTTCGATATCGAAGCCGACAGTGTCTCGATGCGCTCGGTCGTCGCAAGCGTCGCCGCCGCCGTCAAAGAGAGGTGTGCGAATTGAGGTTCGGCCTGACCATCGGTGAATACTACCCGGTCGACTCGCCGGTCCACGCGCTCGACCCCAGGGTTAAGATATTGTTGGTGCTCGTATTTACGATAGCGGTATTTGCGGTTGTCAATTTTTCGGGTCTCGCCGCCGCCGCCGCTCTCATCGTGGGGGTGGCCTTGGTGAGCAAGGTGCCGATTCGGCTCGCCGTCAAAGGGGTGCGCCCGCTTCTATATCTGCTCGCGTTCACCTTCATCATACATCTGTTCACCGGGGCTAAACCCTGGATAGAGTTGGGCCCGCTCCATATCAGCTTGCCCGGCGCGCGCTCGGGTGCGCTCGTCGGCATCAGGCTGGTAATCCTGGTCGTGGGCGCCGCGTTTCTCACCCTGACCTCGACCCCTATCGAGCTGACCGACGCCATCGAGTCGCTGCTCGCGCCGCTGAAAAAAGTTCGCGTCCCCGCGCATGAGATAGCGATGATGATGACGATTGCGCTTCGCTTCATTCCGACGCTCGCCGCCGAGACCGATAAAATCGTCAAAGCCCAGGCATCCCGAGGCGCGCGCTTCGAATCATCCAACCCGGTCACCAGGGCGAGAAGTTTCATCCCGGTCTTGGTCCCGCTCTTCTTAAGCGTCTTTCGCCGCGCCGACGAACTCGCCGAAGCCATGGAGGCGCGCGCCTATCGCGGCGGTGAAGGTCGCACGAGGATGCGCCGGCTTGAGATGAAGGGGCGAGATGTGCTGACCCTGATATCTGTGACAGCCGTTTTTGTGGGCCTGGCCTGGTTCGGACGGCTTCCGCTGGTGTAGTTGAGACTTGCTATTCTGAGTCGGTCTCCTCCCCGATAGTAGTGGCCCCGGCAGGCATGATATTATTATGACCAAGCGAATCCAAGCGAATCACGTCATAGTCAAACCGATATCAGGGGTCACAATTGCGAAACATCAGGCTCACACTCGAATACGACGGGGGCGGCTTTAGCGGCTGGCAGAAACAAGCCAAGCAAGAAGTACGAACGATCCAGGGCGAACTCGAGCGCGCGATTCAGACCCTTCTCGGTGGGGCGGTCGAGACGAACACCGCCGGGCGCACCGATACCGGTGTCCACGCCTTCGGCCAGGTGGTCAACTTCACCACCGAATCCGATATGTCCATCCGCCGCATCCCATATTCGCTCAACGCCATTCTCCCGGACGACATCGTCATCAAGGACGCGGCTGAAGTCTCCGCTGATTTCGACGCGCGCCGCGACCCCAAATGGCGCGAGTACCACTACTATGTTCTCAACCGGCCCTACCGCTCAGTCTTCTTCGACCGGTTCGTCTGCTATGAGCCGCGCCAACTCGATGTCGCCGCTATGGACGAAGCGGTCGCGCAGCTCAAAGGTCGCCATGATTTTACGAGCTTCTGCAATACCTTGAGCGCGTCCAAGCTCGACAATCCCGTCCGCACCATCCTCGATATCTCGTGCGCGCGCTCCGACAATATCGTCTGGGCGGGGGAGCCGCTCGATGGGCTGGTCATGCTGCGCGTGCGCGCCCACGCGTTCTTGCACAACATGGTGCGAATCATCGCCGGCACCGCCATCGACGCCGGCCTCGGCAATATCTCGCCGCAAGATATTCCCGCGATACTCGAAGCCAAAGAGCGCGCCAGGGCGGGGCAAACCGCCCCCGCGAAAGGTCTCACGTTGGTGAGAGTGGAATACTAAACCCGGGCGACATGGATATCCTGGTTCCCAAGCGCCTTTACAGCTGATGAGGGCGCAACTTAGGGAATACACCTAAACCCCTGCTCTTTAAAGTGGCGGTCAAAGGTAAACGCTACATTGATTCCGAGCTTGCGCATAACAGAAAAGCTTACGCAATCGACAAGACTTAGCCTTTTTCGCCTTGTAGCTAAAACAGCCGCTACCCCGGATAAATGGCTTAATTCATCCACCCACTCTATGGTAAGGATGGGGAACACGTCATTTTGGAAAGTTATTACCGCTTCAATTCCCAGACGATGTTGAACTAAAGCAAAGGTTTCAATTAAAACGTAATTGCTGCATACAAGGGCTTCTTTTCGACCAACAAGATATTTCCAAGCTTCTTTGGACTTTTCGTGGTTTAAATCGTCGGCGCCGAGGATAGCTAGAAATGCCGAGGTATCGATAAAGGTGCTCATGAGTCAAGCGCCTCGGCAAGGTATTCATCATGCTCGGTCGATAAGTCGGGTTTGCCCGATCTGAACTTTCCGGCTGCGGAAATTGCTCGTTGTCTCAATTCTTCGCCCGAGACCTCTGCTTCTGATCGAATTACGATGTCGACACCCCGGCGAACCAGCTCGGCAACGGAGACATGTTTCTTGCCCGCAAGCTTTTTTAGAGCCTCTATTTGTTCTTTCGTTAATTGAACTTGTGTTCTAACCATCGCATATCCTTTCTCATGACAGCACATTATGCATCATGATATCATATATTCAGTTTGGCTTACCAGCTAATCAGCCTTGCTTCTACTTGACGTGCAAAATTGATGCCGCCTCTTCACCTTGACATCCCTCCTCGTCAGGTGGTACGTTCTTTCTAGCACTCTGTGTCTTAGAGTGCTAGGAGTGATTGAAATGCTCGATGCAAGAAAGAAAGCCATCCTCTACGTCGCCGTACAGGAGTACATTCTCACGGCCGAGCCCGTAAGCTCGCAAAAGCTTGTGGAGAAGTACCAGCTCGGGGTCAGCTCCGCCACGGTCCGAAACGAGCTGGCTACGCTCGAGGCTCTCGGGTACCTCCACCAGCCGCATACGTCCGCCGGGCGCATCCCGACCGACATGGGCTACCGGTACTATGTCGACGGCATAACCGATAAGCCGGGTCTGACCCACCAAGAGGAAAACTCTATCGTTAAGCTCTTCTCGTCCATCAATATGGAGATGGAAGAGCTTATGAAAGAGACGACCCATATACTATCCAACGTGACCAGCTATATAGCGGTCACGCTCGCCCCGTCGTTTAAGAAGAGCACGCTCAAGCACATCGATCTCGTCTCGCTTTCGCCGCGGCATGTGCTGCTGGTTCTCATAACCGACAAGGGCCAGGTTTTGAAACGAACGGTGAGCATGGAGCCTTTTGCCGGGGAGATGGGCGAGATAGAGCGTTTCTTAAATGAGAAGCTCCAGGGACTAGACAGTACCGGCATCTCCGCGCTGAAGGATACTTTGACCCTGCCCGACCGGGACGCGTTCCGTACCGCGTCGACCGTGATAAACGCGATACTCGATATCATCGAGAGCGATGAGCGCGAACGCGTCTTTTTGAGCGGGACGGCCGGCATCTACGGGCAACCCGAGTTTGAAGAACTGTCGAAGGTCCACTCGCTGCTCAACGCCATCGAGCAGGGGTATCGTTTGATGCAGTGGCTGGAAGACTCGGTCAGGACGCGCAAGGTGCTCGTTAGAATCGGCTCCGAGAATACCGACGACGATATGCGGGGCTGCAGTATTATCACGAGCGGCTACCAGCTCGACAACGAGACCCAGGGCACGCTCGGCATCATCGGCCCGACCCGGATGAATTACTCGCGGGCCATATCGGTCGTCGAGTTGATATCCGATAAACTCAGCAAGGCTCTCGTCGAGCTGAGGTCGTAAGGGGCGCGCGGCGAAATCCCTCCCGGCTGAAATATCCGCCCGAAAGGGCAAAAGTTCGAGATAGAACGCGCATTTTGCGCTATAATAAGAAGTTGCGAATAGCTTCGATATAGATAACGACGTTAAATTATTAGATTATGACGAGTGATGAGGTAGGTATGTCCCAAAAAGATTTTTACGAGATGTTAGGTGTGTCGCGCAACGCGACGCAGGACGAGATAAAGAAAGCCTATCGCAGGCTGGCCAGGAAGTATCATCCCGACGTAAACAAGGACGAGCCCAATACCGAGGCGATGTTTAAAGAGGTCAATGAAGCCTACGAGGTTTTGAGCGACCCCGATAAGCGTCGTAATTACGATATGTACGGCTCCGCCAAAGGCGGCCCGGCGTTCGGCAACGCCGGTGATTTTAGCGGTTTCGGCGATTTCGAATCGGCTTTCGGCGATGTTTTTGGGATGTTCTTCGGGGATTGGCAGCGCAATACGGGCGGGGCCAAGACCGGCGCCCAGCGCGGGTCTGATTTAAGTCTCGAGATGACCGTCGATTTCGAGGAAGCGGTATTCGGCGCCGACAAAGAGGTCGAAATAGCGCGGCTCGTATCGTGCGATACTTGCGGCGGCAGCGGCGTCAAGGCGGGGACCTCTCCCGAGACGTGCGCGAGCTGCAACGGTTTAGGCGAAATCCGCAGCGAACAGAGGACCGTTTTCGGCACGTTTGTCCGCTCGGCCCCGTGCGCTAAGTGTAAAGGCGCCGGCAAGATAATCACCAACCCCTGCGGCGATTGTAACGGCCAGGGTAGAAAACCGGTCCATGAGAAGTTAAAGGTCGAGGTTCCGGCGGGCATCGACAACGGTATGACGATGAAACTCTCGGGCAAAGGCGAGGCGGGCGTGCGCGGCGGCCGCGCCGGCGACCTCTATGTAATGATAAACGTTAGGCCGCACTCGATATTCGAGCGCCAGGGTAACAACCTCTTCTGCCATTACCCGATTACCTTCCCGCAGGCCGCTCTCGGAACCGATGTTCAAATCCCGACCCTGGAAGGTTTTGAAACACTCAAAATACCGGCGGGCACCCAGACGGGGAGCACCTTTAAGCTCAAGGGCAAGGGTGTGCCGTCCCTAAGGAATCATGTTCGCGGCGATATAATAATCCAGGCCGTCATCGAGACGCCGCACAAGCTCACCGACCGCCAGAAAGAGCTTCTCCACGAGCTTGCCCGCGAACTCGGCCACGATGTCCAGGAGTCGTCGGGCGGCATTCTCGGGCGCATAAAAGACGCGTTCGGCGCAAAGTAGGCGCGCGCGGATGGATTGGCTCAAAGTCGACATAAAGACGACCCCGGAGGCCGTAGAGGCCCTCAATGAGATCCTGCTCGCCCTAAGCCCCTCCGGTTTTGTAATCGGCGACGAGGAAGAAGACGTAACCGCGACCGTCTTTCTCGCGGGCTCCATATCACCGGAGAGCGCACGGGCCGTGCTCGGGCACGCGCTGGATAACGCGCGCGCAGCGGGTTTAAACGTAAGGCCGGCGACTATCGACTTCTCCTTCATCAACGATGAGGATTGGGTCGATAATTACCGGAAATTCTTTCACGTCATCCGAATCGGCAAACTCGCCATCAAGCCCTCGTGGGAGGAGGTCGACCTCAATCCGGGTGAGGTGGCGGTCGAACTCGACCCGGGTCTCGCGTTCGGAACCGGCGCCCATCCGACGACCGCCGGGTGCCTCCGCTTTATCCAGGAGACCATAGCAGGCGGCGAGGTCGTCTTCGACCTAGGAACCGGCTCCGGTATTCTCGCGATTGCCGCCGCCGCGCTCGGCGCGTCCCGCGTCATAGCCATCGACGACGACGCCGAAGCTATCGAGGTGGCCGGGGACAACGCGCGCAAAAACGGCGTAGGCTCGCGCATACGTTTTATCATCTCCGACTTCTCCGATATCGAGCCGACGGAAGTCGATATCCTGGTCGCTAACCTCACCGCGCCGCTTATTATACGGTTGTCGCCGGAGTTCGCGCAAAGGCTGGTCGGCCTCAAAACGGTGATATCCTCGGGTATTACACGCTCGCAGTTGGCCGATGTGGTAGCCGCGCTCGATGACAACGGCTACCGGGTCGAAAAGACCTTCGAGGAAGGCGACTGGGTGAGCGTGGTGAGCCGGCGTGTCTAAGGCGCGTTTCTTTATTACTGAAAAAGCGGGCGAGAGCGTCACTATTACCGGGCCCGACGTAAAACACATCAAGGATGTTTTGCGCCTCGGCGCGGGCGCTGTGATAGAGGTCGTCGATAGCACGCCCTCGCTCTGCGAGGTCGAGGTAGAGCATGTCTCGCGCGACGCGGTCACCGGCAGAGTTCTCGCCCGGCATGAGCCGGTAATGACTGCGCCGCAAGTATATCTCTTTCAAGGGCTGCCGAAAGCGGGAAAAATCGATGTCGTCGTGAGGCAGGCGACCGAGCTAGGCGTGGCGGGCGTGACCCCCGTACTCACCGAGCGCGTAGTCGTTGAATTCGAGTCCGGCAAGGCCGAGAAAAAGAGTATCCGCCGGCAAAAGATAGCCGAAGAGGCCGCCAAACAGTCCCATCGCCTATTAGTGCCAAAGGTCGGCGCACCGCTCGACTGGGAGAGCGCCCTGCGGGAGCTGGCCGGTTTCGACCAGGTCGTGGTCTTCTGGGAAGGGGAGCGCGACAGGCTCTTGTCCGAGGTGCTGAAACCGGAAGCCGCGCGCATCGCGCTCGTCGTCGGCCCGGAGGGGGGCCTATCCGAGCGCGAGATAGTCGACCTGAAAGCGCTCGGCGCCGGCGTCGCGTCGATGGGCGAATATACTTTGCGTACCGAGACCGCGGGGCCCATCGCGGTCGCGTTGACCCTGTATGAGTACGCCCGCACCCGCCGGGATAGGCGAAAACCATGAACGCTCAAAACAAAATCGCGTTTGCAATCCACACGCTGGGATGCAAGGTAAACCAGTATGAAAGCGAGCGGATTGCCGCCGAACTCGGTGCTTTCGGTTGGGAGATGGTCGCTTTTTCGAGCCGCGCGGATGTCTATATCATCAACAGCTGTACCGTCACGGCGGTCGCCGGGCACAAGTCTCGCCAATTAATAAGGCGTGCCGCGCGCAATAATCCCGGCGCGCGCGTCGTCGTGACCGGCTGCTACGCCGATTCCGACCGCGCCGTGATAGAGGCGATCGAGGGCGTAAGCCTTGTCCTTGGAAACGATGACAAAGACCGCCTGCCGCTACTGGTTGCGCGAGAACTCGGCGTCGTCGAGCCGAGTACGCGCGCCACCGGCGAGTCCGCGCCAAGCCCTGTGCCGCACACGCGCGCCCTGGTCAAGATACAAGACGGCTGCGACCAATATTGCAGTTATTGCGTCGTGCCGCACGTGCGCGGCGAACTCTGGAGCAGGCCCGAAGCCGAGATAATCGACGAGGTCGCGCGGCTGGCGCGCGAGGGGGCCCCCGAGATAGTTTTGACCGGCATTCACCTGGGGCTCTATGGGGCGGGCCGCGACACCGGCCTCGCGCAGTTGCTCGCCGCGCTCGTTGAAATCGACGGATTGGGTAGGATTCGCCTAAGCTCGATAGAGCTTCGTGAGGTGACACCCGAGTTGGTCGAGCCAATCGCGACCTCCCCGAAGCTCTGCAAGCACCTCCATATCCCGCTCCAGCACGGCAGCGACGCCGTGCTCGCCGCGATGAACCGGCAATATAGCGCGGAAGAGTTCGCGGAGCGCGCCTATTACCTGACGTCGTCCATCGACGACATCGCGCTCACGACCGACGTTATCGTCGGGTTTCCCGGCGAGACCGACGCCGATTTCGAGCGGACCATGGATATCGTCGGCAGTATCGGTTTCAGCCGGCTCCATGTCTTTAAGTTTTCTCCCAGGAAAGGGACGGCGGCGGCAGGTCTCGGCGGCCGGATACCGAAAGATGTAAAAGAGAAGCGCTCGGCGGCGCTCATCGCGCTCGGCGAGGATTTGGCGGCGCGGTTTGCCTCCCGCTATATAGGGAAAGAACTGATTGTTTCCATAGAGCGCCGGCAAGGTGCGTATCTCTCCGGGATGAGCGACAACTACATCCGTGTGATGTGCGCCGGGCCCGATGAGCTTATGGGAAAACTCGCGCGAGTGCGCGTCGAGCGGCGAGAAGACGCGACTCTTTATGGAAGAGTCGTGGGGCCAAGGTAATAAGTATACCGATAACCGACGACCGACTAAGACAGACCACCTATCGACCGTGAACGATTGAGGAGGTCCATATGGATCAAGATTGCTTGTTCTGCAAGATAATCGCGGGCAAGATTCCGGCGACTGTTGTCTATGAGGACGATGATGTAGTGGCGTTTAAGGATATAAGCCCCCAGGCGCCCGTCCATATCCTGGTCGTGCCAAGGGTTCATATCGAGCGGCTTTCCGACGCGACCGAGGCCGACGTCAACCTGCTCGGCAAAGTAGTTCTCGCCGGAAACCGGGTGGCCTCGCTGGCCGGCGTGGCCGAGAGCGGCTATCGTCTCATCGCAAACACCGGGCCCGATGGCGGCCAGGAGGTATTCCACATCCACTTTCATGTCTTAGGCGGCAAGGCGCTCGGACGAATGGTGCCGTCGAGATAGTTAAGAAAGACAGCCCCGCGGACGATGAAGTCATAATGGGTCGATGAAGTCGTTGCGGAACCTGGGATATGGTATAATTTTCTCACCTAAAGGAGTGAAAGAGCCGAAATTGGCGGATATCGTGGAAATCAAAGTCGTGGTGCCGGGCGACATATCGATGGTCGATTTGTTGGGCCACCATGATCAATTATTAAAAATAATCGAGGGCAAGTTTCAAAGCACCATCCTGGTCAGAGGCAACGAAATAATGATCAAGGGCGACGCTGTGGAAGTAGACGACGTAGCGACTATCTTTAAGGAAATGTTGAACATCGTGTCGCATGGTCAACAATTGACCCCGCAAAAAGTGGAGCACACCATCGACATCACCGTCGACGGCAACCGCATTACACCTTCGAGCATCTATTCCGACGTCATTGTAACGCATCGCAGAAAAGTAATCGGACCGAAGACCGCGGGGCAAAAGGAGTATATCGACGCGATCCGCAACCACACAGCGACCTTTGCGATAGGCCCAGCGGGGACCGGCAAGACCTATCTGGCGATGGCGATGGCGGTGCGCGCGCTCAAGGACAAGACGGTGGGAAGGATTATTTTGACCCGCCCGGCCGTTGAGGCAGGGGAGAAGCTCGGATTTCTCCCCGGCGACTTACAGCAAAAAGTCGACCCGTATCTGCGCCCGCTCTTCGACGCGCTCTACGACATGATCGACGCCGAGCACTTCCGGCACTTACTCGACCAGGGCACGATTGAGATAGCGCCGCTCGCTTACATGAGGGGCCGCACGCTCAACGACTCCTTTATAATATTGGACGAAGCCCAAAATACCTCGCAAGAGCAGATGAAGATGTTTTTGACGAGGCTCGGGTTCGGCTCCCGCATGGTAGTCACCGGTGACAGTACCCAGATAGACCTGCCCAGCGGGCAGCACTCCGGCTTGCTCATCATCGAGAACATATTGAGAGGGCTTGACGATATCGCGTTCGTCCATTTGACCTCGCGCGATGTAGTTCGCCACAAGCTCGTCCAGAAGATAGTCGAAGCCTACAAGCGCCATGATGAGGAGAGAGGTTCGAAGAGACAGCTATGACTCCGAACTTTGGCCTCGATAAAATCAAAGACATGCCTGTAATAGTGGACTGGAAGGGCAAGAGCCTGCGCCGGTCGCTTCTAGCTTTGCTCCTATTTACCGTGATTTTGGCGATTCTAGTCGTCGATTTTATTCCGGATAGGCTGACCGGTCTGCAGGTTGGTAAGCCAAGCCCCGAAACGGTTAAGGCGACGCGCGACATCGAGTTCGTCGATTTCGAGAGGACCGCGGTCTTGCGAAACGAGGCGTCGTCGCATGTCGAAAAGGTCTACAATCGTGATTGGAGCGTCGAGCCGCAGGTAATCGACTCGGTTCATAAATTTTTCGGTCTTGTAAGGCAGGTGCGCTCAAACGAAGTGCTGACCGCCGACGCTAAGCTGGATTTGCTCGTCAAAGAGGTCGACGCAAGCTTTGACAAGAGCGTGCTCAAGGCGGTGCTCCGGATGCCCGACACAGAGCTTAATTCGACCGAAGCGCTCGTGGTAAGCAATATCAATCGTGTCTACAGCTACAAGATAACCTCCGAAAACATCGGCGAGAGAAGGATAGACTTTGCCGAGATGGCGCGGAGCCTGACCAGGGACCCCGGCAAGAACGCGCTCATCGCCGAGATCGGCGCGTATTACTTCAAACCGAACTACTTCTACGACGCGCAGGGAACCGAGAAGCTTAAGAGAGAAGCGGCGTCCGGTATCTCTTCGGTTCTCGTTAACAAACAAAAAGGAGAGACCATCATCCGCGAGGGCGAGATAGTCTCAAGTTTGCAGGTCAAGATATTGAAAGAACTAGGCCTGCTGAAGAGGGGTATCGACCTGGCCCGTATCGGCGGCCTGGCGCTCTTCGCGGTAGTCTCGTTTATCGCGTTCGGCCTCTATCTACTTAACTACCAGCCAAAGATACACCGAAGCAACCGGCTGATAGGAGTGCTCGCGCTTATCTTCATTGCGACGATTCTAATAGCGAAATTCGTCGGTCCTTACTATGCATATTTCCTTATTCCTATCGGCGCGGCGGCGATGCTGACCGCGCTTCTCTTTAATATCGAGACGGCCATCATCATGGTCTTGAGTCTGAGCCTTTATTCCGGTCTTATCGGCGGGCAGAACTACCAATATACGCTATACGGCGTCCTGACCGGGCTTTTCGCGATATATGCCATCTATAATATCCGGCATCGCACGGATTTGGCTATAGCCGGGGCGTGGGTTACGCTCGCCTCGACCATCCTAGCTATAACCACAACGCTTTTGAGCGGGGCCGGGCTGGTCGAGATAATGAAAAACCTCGGCTGGGGATTGCTCGGCGGTATTTCAATGGCGGTGTTGACCATCGGGACTCTGCCGTTCTTGGAGAAGGTCTTTGGAATCACGACCGACATCAAGCTCGTCGAGCTTTCCTACGCCAACCAGCCGCTCTTGCGCGAACTCATGATGAAGGCGCCGGGAACGTATAACCACAGCATCATGGCGGGGAACCTCGCCGAAAACGCCGCCGAGGAAATCGGCGCGAACCCGCTCCTGGCAAGAGTCGGCGCATACTACCACGATATCGGAAAGATAAAACGGCCGCTCTTCTTTGTCGAGAACCAGATAGGGTGCGAAAACCCACACGACCACACCAATCCGAGCCTCAGTTGCCTGATAATCACCTCCCACGTCAAGGAAGGTATCGACCTGGGGAAGAAATATCACCTGCCGCCGGAGATACTCGATATAATAAACGAGCATCACGGGACGAGCATCGTGGCGTATTTCTATCACAAAGCAAAAGAGAGTGTCGTCAAAGAGACCATCAATGAAGAGAATTACCGGTATTCGGGGCAGCGCCCGAAATCGAAAGAGGCGGCGCTCGTCATGCTGGCCGACTCGGTCGAGGCCGCTGCGCGCACTATCGCTAAGCCGACGCCCGGACGTATCGAGCAGCTCATCAAGAGGATAGTCCAGAGCAAGCTCGACGATGGACAGCTAAACGAGAGCAATCTGACTCTTAACGATATCGAAAAGATAATCAGAAGCTTCACCCAGTTGTTGACAAGCCTATATCATACGAGGGTCGAGTACCCGACGGTACCCGTACCGCAAGCTAGGAGCCTCGCGGCGCATGGTGATTCGAATAAGTAATGAGCGGGAATTAGCGGTGGACGAAGAGTCATTGGTCGAGCTTGCCGGTTATGTTCTAGCCGCGGAGCGTGTCGAAGAGGACGCGGAACTGAGCATAGCGCTAGTCGGTGAAGAGACCATGCTCGACTTGAACGCGAATTATCGCGGCAAGGATTACCCCACCGACGTCTTATCCTTCGAAGCGGGCGGCGACATGCCGACCGCCGAGAACCTCCCGCGACTACTGGGCGATGTCGTCATCTGCCCGTCCGTCGCCGAGAAGCAAGCGCTCGAATTCGACCAGACCCTAAACCAAGAACTCTCGCTCCTCTTAGTCCACGGCATTCTCCATCTCCTCGGTTACGACCACGACGATGATGAGGACGCCGAGTGCATGGAGGCTCGCGAGCGCCTGATACTCACCTCTTTCTCAGACGGAGTAAGCCCCGATGAACTAGCGAAGGGGGGTTTTGAGCGTTAAATACGCCGGTAGCAGCTCTTTAGAGAGCCGTCCGCGTGACGGGATTTCGACGTTCATACGCGCCCGATGAAAAGCAAGTCGTTGCTGAAAAGCTTCAATTACGCAATCGATGGCCTGATCTATGTATTGCGCACCCAGCGCAATATGCGCATCCATTTTGCGGCCGCGGCCGCGGCGCTCACACTCGGCCTCTTCTTAAAGATAGAGTCCTGGGCTTTTGTCGCTTTGATCTTTGCGGTATCGCTGGTAGTCGTCGCCGAACTCGTAAACACGGCTATCGAATCGACCATCGACCTCGTCACGACAACCTTCGACCCGGTGGCGCAGATAGCAAAGGATGTAGCAGCCGGCGCCGTCCTTCTGGCGAGCATCAACGCCGTCCTGGTGGCATACTTCATATTCTTTTCGCGGGTCAACCCGCTGGCGCTGGGCTTGCTTGAGCGGATTCGCCAATCGCCGGCGCACCTCACCGTCATTTCGCTCTTAATCGTGGCGATATTGGTCGTTTCGGCCAAAGCATGGGTGGGCGGGGGAAGTTTTTTGCGGGGCGGGTGGCCGAGCGGACACAGCGCCCTGGCGGCCGCGCTCTTTACCGCGATAGCCTTTATAAGCCAATCGCCGCTCGTCGCCACGCTCGGTTTGGGCCTGGCGCTGCTCGTCTTTCACAGCAGGTTCGATGCGGGCGTCCACACTATGCTCGAGATAGTCTCCGGCGCGACACTCGGCATTCTCGTGACCGTTCTTATCTTTCAGGTATTCTATACTTGGTAAACGAACCGGGTCAGGCGTGTTGATTTGTCGATAATTTATAACTTTTGCGCGAAGCGTCCGATATAATGTAGGTAGGAATACAGCTAGGGAGGGATTGTCGCTTGCCGGATTGGTTATACGCGATACTTATCATAATTCTAGTCGGTTTGTCGGCCGGCTTAACGGCGGTCGAGAGCGCGATATCGTCTATGAGCCGGATTCGGCTTAGATATCTTGTCGAGCTGGAGGCCCCGGGCGCCGACGCGCTCGAGTCGCTGATGTCGCACCCCAGCCGTCTGATGACCGCAATAATATTATTGGATAACAGCGCCAACATCGCCGCGGTCTCTATCGCGACGTTGCTGGTGAGCAGATATCTGGATGGTTTTGTCGTGGTCGTCTCGACCGTTTCGATGCTCTTTGTGATTCTGGTCTTCGGCGAGATAATACCGAAGACCTTTGGAGCCCGGCGCACGGAGTATCTCTCGTTGCGCGCGGCAATCGCCCTAAACGTGCTCTCGAAAGCGCTCGGCCCTATTGCCCGGATGTTCACGTCTGTGGCGAATATCTTCATCCGCATCTTCGGCGGTCGGCCAATCAAAGAGCTTCCCGTAGCAAGCGAGGAGGAGATAACAGGCACGGTCGGCGCCGGCGAGGAGGAAGGCGCCATCGAAGAGGAAGAGCTGATTCACAGCATCTTCGAGTTTGGAGACACGATAGTGCGCGAGGTAATGGTGCCTCGGATGGATATGGTGACCGTCGGCGCGGACGCGCCCATCGAGGAGGTCCTCTCGCTGGTCATCAAAGAAGGGCACTCCAGAATACCGGTCTACGAGGAGACGGTCGACAACATAATAGGGATAATCTACGCCAAAGACCTCCTTGTGCTGATGCACAAAGGCAAGATAGACGTCCCTATCAAGCGGCAGATGCGCCCGGCCTACTATGTCCCCGAGCTGAAAAAGGTCGACGACCTCATGCGTGAGCTGCAGAAGAAACGTTTGCATATGGCCATCGTCGTCGATGAGCACGGCGGCACCGCGGGCCTTGTCACCATCGAAGACCTGCTCGAAGAGATTGTCGGCGAGATATTCGACGAGTACGACCTCGAAGAGACGCTCATCGAGTTTGTCGATAATCACTTGGTGCGGATGGATGCCCGCGTTCATATCGACGAGGCGAACGAACTGCTGGGCGCGACTTTCTCGCGCGCCGATATCGACACTATCGGCGGGTTTGTCTACTCGCTTATCGGGCGCACCCCGAACGCGGGAGAAGAGGTACGTTTCGAGGGGTTCGTATTCAAGGTCGAGAAGGTTATCGGTCGCAGGATATCGAAGATTTTAATAAGCCGCGAAGAACCGGAAGAAGAAACGGAGAACCCGGAAGTCGGATAAAAACGTCGGTCGGGTATCTTGGGTTTGGAGGTTGGCGACATGGACGAAGTAGAGCTGATACGAGCGGCGTCCGAGGCCCGGCAAGAGGCCTACGCGCCGTACTCGGGCTTTAGAGTAGGCGCGGCCGTTATCTGCGATGACGGGCGTATTTTCACCGGGGCCAATGTCGAGAACGCCGTCTACGGCCTCTCTATCTGCGCCGAGCGCGTCGCGATCGCTAAAGCGGTCTCCGAGGGCTGCCGACGGTTCGAGGCCCTCGCGGTCATCGCCGACGGCCCGACGCCTTGCCCGCTTTGCGGTACTTGCAGGCAGTTTCTCGCCGAGTTCGGCGCCGAATCGCTGGTCATCATGGCAAACACGAAGGGCGAGACAAAGAAAGCGCTCATTAAAGAGTTGCTACCCTATGCCTTTACCAACGAGCGGTTGTTTGGAGAAAAAGGATAAGTCCCGGCATCACAGGGTGTGACGACGATGGATTATGAATTGGCGCGCTTGACGGAATTCGATACCGATCTGATACGGGAGCTGACCATGATGGAGGCGGAAGCCTTTGGTGACGGCGGCTTGAATCATTGGACCTTTCCGGTCTTTATCAAACACGGCGCGGTATACGTATTAAAAAAGGATGGCGCAATCTGCGGGATTGCGGATATCATAAGGGATTGGCGCGACCCGGGACTCGTTTTCATCGTCGGTTTTCTTGTGAGAAAAGAACTTAGAGGAAGGCGCCTAGGGTCGAGGTTTTTGGGTGGGCTGCTCACGGCGCTCGAGCACGACGGCGCTAGAGTAGTGCGGCTCACCGTTGGAGACAAGAACAGTCGGGCATTGGAACTCTACAAGAGAGCGGGTTTTAAAAACATCGCGGAGTTACCGGACGAGTATGGCCCCGGAACAGACCGGATTCTCCTCGAGCTTGGATTGGAAGGGTGATCATGGACGAAAGCGACAAACGCAAGGAGAGCTTTAAATCGGGATTTGCGGCGATTGTGGGACGACCCAACGCCGGGAAGTCGACGCTATTGAATTATCTGGCAAAGGAGAAGGTCGCGATAATCTCCGATAAACCTCAAACCACGCGTCATACTATCCGTGCGATTTTAAATCTCGAGAATGCGCAGGTAGTCTTGGTGGATACGCCCGGCTTGCACAAGCCGAAGGATTCGCTCGGCGAGCACATGAACAAGAGCGTTCGCAACGCATTGAGCGACGTCGACGCCGTGATATTTATGGTCGATGCCTCGCAGGTAATCGGCTCCGGCGACCTCTATATCGCAAATGAACTCGCGTTGCTAAACACGCCTAAAATAATGGTCTTAAGTAAGATAGATAAGTTGGCGCCGGGCGATATCGAGGTTCAGCTGGAAATCGCCGGGCAGCTCGGAAAGTTCGACGAGATAATCCCGCTATCCGCCGCGAAGGGCCAAAACGTCGAGACCCTCGTCGAAAAGATGGTCGAGCTGTTGCCGGAGGGACCGCAATACTATCCGCCGGATATGACGACCGACCAGCCTGAACGGGTAGTGGTCGCGGAGTTTGTCCGGGAGAAAGCGCTCCTTTTGACCAGGGAAGAGGTTCCTCACAGCATAGCGGTCGAGGTGCAAGAGATGAAACCGCGCAAAGACGGCGAGATAGTCGATATTTTTGCGACCATCTTCGTCGAGCGGGAATCGCAGAAGGGAATCCTTATCGGCAAGGGCGGGCGTGTCCTCAAAGAGATAGGTTCCAAAGCGAGAGTGGATATCGAACATCTCTTGGGCAGTCACATATTTCTCGACTTGAGGGTTGGCGTTAAGAAAGACTGGCGCAAAGAAGAGCGCTATATAAAACAATTCGGTTATACGGAATAGGGTCGGCGGATGCGGGAGCGCAATAAAATACTTCAGGCAGCAGCGGAGAGCCTACTAAAAAAAGAAGAACTCGAAAAAGCGATAGGCCTCTTCGAGAAGGTACATCCCGCCGACGCCGCGGAGATCATCGGGGATCTTTCCGATGAGTTTCAAAAGATGATCTTCGAGACGTGGGACATCCCGAGAGCGGCCGATACCTTCCAGGAGATGGACGAGCAAGAGCAGATGGACATCGTCGAGTTGCTCAGCACGCCGCTCATCTCCGACATCCTCGAAGAGATGGACGCCGACGACGTCGCCGACCTGCTCGGCGCTATCGACAAGAAAGACGCCGAGCGAATTCTCGCCGCCATGGACAGGGAGGACGCGCAAGAGGCGCTCCGTTTGATGGAGCACGGCGAGGACACGGCCGGCGGTATTATGACCCCGGAATTCGTCGCGCTCAGGAAGGATATGACGGCCCAGGAGTCGATCGACCTGCTGCGCGCACAAGCCCCCGGCGCCGAGACGATTTACTACGTCTTTATAGTCAACCGCGACGACCAATTGGTCGGCGTCATCTCGCTTCGGGACCTTATCATCAGTCAGCCGGACCGGCTCGTCGAAGAACTGATGAACCCCGGCGTCATATACGTGGACGTCGATACCGATCAGGAAGAAGTCGCGCGCATCATGTCGCGGTACGACCTTCTGGCCCTGCCGGTCGTCGACCGCGAGCACCGTCTTCTCGGTGTCGTCACCATCGATGACGTCGTCGACGTCATCGAAGAAGAGGCCAGCGAAGACATATATCGCCTCGGTGGTGTCATACGCGAAGAAAGGCTCGACAGTCCGGCGCTGGAATCGATTAAGAACCGTCTTCCCTGGATGGCATTTAATCTCGGGACTGCTTTCTTGGCGGCAGGGGTTGTCTCCTTGTTCCAGAGTTCAATCTCCAAGGTCGTGATTCTCGCCGCGTTCATGCCGATAGTCGCGGGCATGGGCGGCAACATGGGCACTCAGACCCTGACCGTCACGACAAGAGGAATCGCTTTGGGTCAGCTCGAGTTTAGAGAAGGCGTGCGTGTTGTCGCCCGTCAAGTCGGCATAGGCATCACAATCGGCGCGCTCACCGGTCTCCTTGCCGGTCTGGTCGCTTATCTCGCGAGGGGTAATCCTTACTTGGGCTTAGTCTTGTTCTTGGCGATGACGGTCAATATGGGCGTCGCGGGTTTGGCCGGGGCGGGCATCCCGATTGTTTTGAGGCTTCTCCGCCAAGACCCGGCCTTGGGCTCAGGGGTTATAGTCACCACCTTCACCGATATCTTCGGTTTTCTGGCTTTCTTGGGCCTCGCGACTATGATGCTGAGATTCCTGATTTAGACTATCCGCAACGGCGCCTAGAGACTAATATGTAACCAAACCCGGTTAGGCCGCTTACAACTGGGGAATGTTGCTCAAGAACATTTGGTTGCGGATGCCGGTGGCGGTATAATTGATTGACCTTTTCAGCGGCTGTCTAGATGACTGGGGGGAACAATTGTGAAACAAGAAGAGCTGGCGAAAAGCATCGACCACACCAACCTTAACCCGGATGCCACAGTCAAGGATATCGAGCGCTTGTGTGTCGAGGCGCACAAATACAATTTCGCGTCGGTCTGCGTCAATCCCTGCAACGTAAATATCGCGCACCGTCTTTTGCATGATTCAGCTGTAAAGGTATGTACGGTCGCGGGGTTTCCGCTAGGGGCTACGACGAGTGGCGCCAAAGCCCATGAGGCGCGCGAGGTTATCGAACTCGGCGCGGACGAAATCGACATGGTAATGAATATCGGCGCCTTAAAGTCGGGCCTCTACGACGAGGTCTATACCGATATGCGGGCGGTGGTCGAGGCGGCTCGTATCGGCGAGGTGAGAGCCGGCCGCGACATCATAATCAAAGTCATCATCGAGTGCGGGCTCCTCACCGACGAGCAAAAAATCCGCGCTTCGAAAATAGTTCAGGAGGCCGGGGGAGACTTCGTTAAGACCAGCACCGGCTTTGCCGGTAGCGGGGCGACAATCGAAGACGTCGAACTCATCCGGTCGAACGTCCCTTTCGATATGGGCATAAAAGCATCGGCGGGCATCAAGACGGCAGACCAAGCCGTCGCGCTTTTGAACGCGGGCGCCGGCCGCATCGGCACCAGCAGCGGCGTTAAGATAATGGAGGAGGCTCTCGGGGAGCGGGCTTTTAACTCTAAGGGAAGCAATGATTTAATTAGATAATGCTTTAATGAGTTACATTATTGAGGTAAATGCGCTACAATACAGGATGTGCGGGCGTGTGCGGACCGTCTCGTTTCGGGTTAAACCGGCAACCCGGCATCTTGCGCTGCGTTATGTTTGGAGCGTTAGGGGTGTAAGGACGTTTCTCCACTTGTCTCTTTAAAATCGTTGTGTTTGCTTTACAATATTTTTAACGTCATTTTAAACTGATACGGCCAATGAACTTGAAATATCTGTGCTATCGGGGGACGAATGTCTTTATATAAAACGCGCGGCATCGTTTTAAGAACCCATAAACTAGGCGAGGCCGACCGCATCGTTACGATTCTTACAGCAAACCACGGCAAGGTTAGGGCCGTCGCCAAGGGCGTGCGCAAGACCAAGAGCAAGTTCGGCAGCCGGCTCGAGCCGTTCACCAATGTCGACTTGGTTCTTTATAAAGGTCGAAATCTCGACATTGTCACACAGGCCGAAATCATCGACTCACTATCGGAGATTCGCGACAACTTCGATCGTATCACCTACGGTTCGGCCATGCTCGACCTCGCCAATAAAGTCTCGGTCGAAGGGGAGCGCGATGTCTCGCTCTATAACCTATTACTAAGAAGCCTCGATGTTATCTCTAAGACCAGAAAGAATTTCCGGCTGCTCCTCATCGCGTTCGATATCAAACTAATGGCTATCTCGGGGTACATGCCTAAACTAGAGCGCTGCGTGATCTGCGAGAAGAAAACGGGCGTGAAGATGCGTTTCAGTTTTGAATGGGGCGGCGTCATGTGCGAGGAGTGCTCTATCGCCGACAGAAACAGTGCCGCAGTCGGCTCGGCGACGATTGAGACGTTTATAAGATTGATGAGGTTGCCGCTGAGCGACGTCGTCGCCCTCGATGTTATCGCGCGCTTAGAAGACGACCTCTATCTCATGGTTAGGGATTACGTCGACTACTATATCGAGTCGAAGCTCAAGAGCAGGGACTGCTTGGGTCGTTTTACGTACAACTAGTTTTCGGGGATGAGGTGTGAGCAGCGGGCATGAGACGGCGGAGCACACTTGTCGAGGAGTAAAAAGTATAGCGCTTGCATAGTGTTGTTGTTACAATAGGTGGGGGATGTGTCCGGGTGGGGGATGTGCCCGAAAATACTAGTCTTTGTAGGTTATGCGCGTGAGGGATGCTCTGTCCGGCACGCGTATGAGTTTAACTTTTTCAAACACAGATACATTTGCAGTCATTAATCGGACTCTAGTCGTCGACCAATCGTTACCTGATAATTTAATAGCTCGTGCAGCTTACCACAGCGCAAAACCCGCGTGTGAGCCATCAAATATGAGGTAACAGACAAGGAGAGGTTGGGTTAGTGAATTTCCAGAAATTAATGTTGACGCTCCAGTCGTTCTGGGCCGAATACGGCTGCTTGATAGTCCAGCCTTACGATATCGAAGTAGGCGCCGGAACCTTTCATCCGGCGACCTTTTTGCGCTCGCTCGGGCCTGAGCCGTGGAACGTAGCCTACGCGCAGCCCTCGCGGAGGCCGACCGACGGGCGCTACGGGGATAACCCCAACCGGCTCCAGCACTATTACCAATATCAAGTCATCTTAAAACCTTCTCCCGATGATGTGCAGGATGTATACCTTAGGAGTCTCGAGCGCCTCGGCTTCGACCTCTCCAAGCACGATATCCGCTTTGTGGAGGATGATTGGGAGTCGCCGACGCTCGGCGCCTGGGGGCTTGGCTGGGAGGTCTGGCTCGATGGAATGGAAGTCACGCAATTCACCTACTTCCAGCAGGTGGGCGGCGTCGATGTGAAGCCCGTCTGCGCGGAGATAACTTACGGGCTAGAACGTCTCGCCATGTATATCCAAGAAAAAGAAAGCGTCTACGACCTCGAATGGGTCGACGGCATCTCCTACGGTGAAGTCCATCACGAAAACGAGGTCCAGGGCTCTAAATACAACTTTGACGTCGCCAACGTGGCGATGCTCTTTACGCTCTTCGATACCTATGAGGCGGAGGCGAAACATATCCTCGATAACGACCTGGTCTTTCCGGCTTACGAGTATGTGCTGAAGTGCTCGCATGCGTTCAACTTGCTCGACGCGCGCGGCGCGCTCAGTGTTACCGAGCGAACCAGGTTTATAGGAAGGGTTCGCGACCTGGCTCGTCTGGTCGCCCACGCATATTATGAGCAAAGAGAAGCACGGGGCTTTCCGCTCTTGAAAGAGGCGGTGGCGCCGGGTGAGTAAGCACGACCTCCTTCTGGAAATCGGCACCGAAGAGATACCTGCGGCATCTGTCGTTATCGGAAAAGACCAGCTCAAAGAGAAGGCCGAGGCGCTACTCAAACGGCACCGGCTAAATTTCGATGTCATCAATGCCTTTGGCTCGCCGCGCAGGCTCGCCATCATGGCCGTCGGCCTCGACGAAAAACAGGAGACGGTCACTATCGAGGCAAAGGGTCCCGCGAAGAAGGCGGCCTTTACCGACGACGGCCAACCCACCAAAGCCGCCATGGGTTTTGCAAAATCACAAGGGGTCGATGTCGAGTCGCTGACCGTAAAATCGGTCGAGGGCAGGGAGTATGTCTTCGCCGTCAAAGAGGAGGAAGGCCAAGACGCGGTCGAGATATTGCGCGAAATTCTGCCCGAGCTTATCAAGTCGCTATCGTTTCCTAAAGCGATGCGCTGGGGAGATGGCGACATGAAATTTGTCCGGCCTATTCGCTGGATACTGGCGCTCTTCGGCGCGCGGGCCATCGAGTTCGATGTGGCGGGTATCGCGGCCGGCAAACTAAGCATGGGGCATCGTCGGCGTGCCGAGAACCCGGTAAGAGTCGAGGCGCCTTGCGATTACTTCGAGATGCTCTTCAATAACTTTGTCATAGTCGACCAGGATAAGCGCGCGCTCCTCATCCGCGAGGAGATAGAGAGCGCCGTGCGGACTATCGGCGGGCGATCCGTTATTCACCAGCATACATTCGACGAGGTCGTCGAGCTTGTCGAGTTTCCCCACGCTGTCGTGGGAAGCTTTGCGGGCGATTTCGTCAGTCTCCCGCGCGACGTTTTAGTCACGGCGATGGAGTCGCACCAACGGTATTTTCCGGTTGAGGATGCGGATGGAAAATTGCTCCCTAACTTCATAGTGGTACACAACGGTGACCCCAAGTTCACCGACATAATACAAAAGGGCCATGAGCGCGTCATCCGGGCACGCCTCTCCGACGCCAAGTATTTCTTCGAGTCGGATAGCGCCAACCCGCTCGACAGTTATGTCGAGAAGTTAAACGGCGTCGTTTTTCAGGTCAAGCTCGGTACGGTCTATCAGAAGACGCAGCGTGTGGTGCGCCTCGCCGAGGCTATAGCCAAATCGTTGGCCCTGGCCCCGGACGAGATGGGCTATGCGGTGCGCGCGGCGTACCTATGCAAAGCCGACCTCGTAACCGAGATGGTCGGCGAGTTTCCGACGCTCCAGGGGGCGATGGGGCGCGATTACGCCCAAGTTTCCGGCGAGCCGCCGGCGGTGGCGACAGCCATCTTCGAGCACTACCTCCCGCGGTCGGCGGGTGACAGCCTGCCGGAGACGGTCAGCGGGCAGGTAGTAAGTATTTCAGACAAGCTCGACGCGGTCGCCGGCATTTTAGCCGCCGGCCTTATCCCGACCGGCTCCGAAGACCCCTATGCGCTTCGCAGGCAAGCACACGGCATCGTGTCGATAATTCTCGAGAACGACTTGGATATATCGATGGACTCGCTGGTCGAACTCGCGCTCAAACTCTACGCGGACCAGGGTATCGACTTCGATGTCGAGGCGACGAGCGATATCGTCGACGAGTTTTTCCGCGCAAGGGTACGCGCTTATCTGCAAGGCCGCGAGTTTTCGCACGATATAGTCGAGGCGGTCACGAGCGGTTCCATCGACGACATCGTCGATATCATGAGGCGCGCCCAGGCACTCCAAAGCATATATAAATCGGATGACCTCGAAGATGTGCTCGTTGCCTTCATAAGGTGTAAAAACCTGGGCAGGGCCGAACTCGGTACGGTCGTAGATGAGAGCCTTCTGGTGGAAGAAGCTGAGAAAGCGCTCTACGCGAGCGCTGTAAAGATAGATAGAGATGTCGGGCAAGCCGGCCGTGACTATGCCGCCGTAATCGGCCTTCTTGCGGGTTTGCGCCCCGCCGTCGACCGGTTTTTCGATGATGTGCTGGTCATGACCGAAGACGAGAGCGTGAAGGACAACCGGATAAGGCTCTTGAATCTTTGCTACAATGCTTATCGCAGGCTTGCGGATTTCGCATATATCAGCTCCCGATAGGCGCTAAGGCGGCCACCACCCGCACGGGTGATTCCGCCCCGATGCGGCCTGCTATCCGATAAGCACGTGATGGTGCGTTTTACTGGACTATTGTCCGGTTTAAAAATAGAAGATGATTATTTTGGGGGGAATATAATGTCAGGTAGCAAAAAGTATGTCTACGATTTTAACGAAGGCACGGCTGAGATGAAGTACATTCTCGGTGGGAAGGGCGCGAACCTCGCCGAGATGACACGGATTGGCCTGCCGGTTCCGCCGGGCTTCACAATAAGCACCGGAGCATGTAACGAATACTACCGGACCGGAGCATTTCCCGATGGGCTTCCGCAAGAGATCGATATGCACCGTGAAGCACTTGAGCGGAAGATGGGTAAGAAGCTTGGAGACCCGGATGACCCGTTGTTGGTCTCTGTCCGCTCCGGAGCCGCGTTTTCTATGCCCGGCATGATGGATACGGTTCTAAACCTGGGCCTGAACGATGAGGCTATCAAAGGATTGACCAAGCAGACCGGCGACGAGCGCTTCGCTTATGACTCTTACCGTCGTTTCATCCAGATGTTCGGCAAGGTGGTCCTGCGCATCGAGGGCGGGCTCTTCGAGGATGCGATAAATGAACTAAAAGAAAAGAAGGGCGCGAAACTCGATACCGATCTGACCGCGAACGATCTAAAAGCACTCGTCCGAATGTTCAAGGATATCGTCCGCGAACATACGGGCCGCGAATTCCCGACAGACCCAAAAGAGCAATTGATCTTGTCAGTCGAGGCTGTCTTTAAGAGCTGGGGCAATAAGAGAGCCGTTGATTACCGCAAGCTATATAAAATACCGGATGACCTCGGGACCGCGGTCAACATCCAGACGATGGTCTTTGGAAACAAAGGTGATGACTCGGCGACCGGCGTCACTTTTACGCGTGACCCCGCGACCGGCGAGGACGTGCCATACGGCGACTACCTGATCAATGCGCAGGGCGAGGATGTCGTAGCGGGGATAAGGGTCACCGAGCCGCTCCTCAACCTTAAGGCGGAAATGCCGGCGCTCGCCGATGAGCTGCTGAAGAATATGGACATACTCGAGAAGCACTATCGGGATATCTGCGATATAGAGTTCACAATCGAGCAGGGTAAACTCTGGATGCTCCAGACCAGAATCGGTAAGAGAACCGCAGCGGCGGCCTTGAGAATAGCCGCTGAGATGGTCGAAGAGGGCCTTATCACCAAGAGAGAGGCCGTCCAAAGAATCGACCCCGAGCAACTGGACCAGCTGTTGCACCCGCAGTTCGACCCGAAAGCCAAAATCGAGGTTCTAACGAAAGGGCTTAACGCTTCACCGGGCGCCGCGGTCGGCAAGGTCGTCTTCGACGCCGACACCGCGGAGGAGATGGGCCAAAACGGCGAGAAAGTCATCCTCACACGCTGGGAGACGACCCCGGACGACCTTCACGGCATGGTCGCCGCGCAGGGTATTCTCACCAGCCACGGCGGCAAGACCAGCCACGCGGCGGTCGTCGCCCGAGGCATGGGCAAACCATGCGTGTGCGGTGCGGACGCGATTAAGATAGACTCCAAGAACAAAGTATTCACCGTCAACGGTGTTCAGGTAAGAGAGGGTGACATAATATCTATCGACGGCACTACCGGAAGCGTGGTGGTCGGCGCGGTGGGATTAGTGCCTCCGAAACCGACCAAGGAATTCGAGCTCATATTGGGTTGGGCGGACGAGATTAGGACGCTCGGGGTTCGCACTAACGCGGACACGCCGGAGGATAGTGAAAAAGGGCGCCAATTCGGCGCCGAAGGAATCGGCCTGGCCCGCACCGAGCACATGTTTCTCGGGGACCGTTTGCCCATCGTCCAGCGGATGATTTTAGCCAAGAACGAAGATGAGGAAAAAGACGCGCTCGCCAAATTATTAAAAGTGCAGAGAGATGACTTTCTCGGCATCTTCAAGGCAATGGACGGCTTGCCGGTGACCATAAGATTGCTCGACCCGCCGCTCCACGAGTTTTTGCCGCGACAAATCGACCTGAAGGTCGAAATCACCAAGATGGAGATGAGCGGCGCGACAGACGCCGAACTCGCCCCCAAGAACGAGCTTCTCGACGCGGTCGAGCGGATGGCCGAGATGAACCCGATGCTGGGCTTGCGCGGCTGTCGTCTGGGTATCACGCACCCCGAGATATACAAGATGCAGGTACGCGCGATTATGGAGGCCGCTTGCCGGCTGAAAAAAGAGGGCGGCGACCCGAGGGTCGAGATAATGATACCGCTCGTGGCGCACGTCAACGAACTCGACATCTTGCGCAAAGAGAGCGAAGAGGTAATCGCGGAAGTCATCGCCGGCAGCGGTGTCGATGTCGAATACAAGATAGGTACGATGATTGAGATACCGCGCGCCGCTGTTACGGCCGACGAGGTCGCGACTGTCGCGGACTTCTTCTCATTTGGTACGAACGACTTGACGCAGATGGCCTTTGGTTTTAGCCGCGACGATATCGAAGCGAAGTTTCTCCCGCGCTATCTGGAGAGAAAGATATTGCCGAGCAACCCGTTTGAAACAATCGATGACGGTGTCGCCGCGCTGGTCGAGATGGGGTGCCGTAAGGGTCGCGCCACCAAACCCGAGCTTAAGCTCGGCGTCTGTGGCGAGCACGGCGGCGACCCCGAATCGGTCAAGAAGTTCCACGCGATGGGCCTGTCGTATGTGAGCTGTTCTCCATACAGGGTTCCGCTCGCACGCCTCGCGGCCGCCCAGGCGGTTCTGGGCGACAGCTCTTCGAGTTCTAAGTAGTTTACCGTCGGCCTTAAGCCGACAGGTCTATAAAAACAACAAAGGACGAACAAAGGACGAGAGTTATCTCGTCCTTTGTTCTGTGTATAAGTTATTGCCGGCATATGCCGATAGTCTTTTAGAATCGCACTATTATAGGCAGCGGAGAATATGATCAAGAATTCGCGAGACCACCAAACACCCATACCCGTGCGCAAACCGCGGATGACTACGGAACAGATTAGAACGATTATTAAAACGACGAAAGATTTTAAAAATCGTAATCTGAGCAGGTTCAACATGCGCAATTTTAAGCTGCAAGGTTGCAATTTCCACGGCGCCGACCTTTCCGGCGCGAACCTCAGCGGGATGAACTTGAGCGAAATAAATTTTCGCGAGGCCAACCTTTCAGGCGCGGATTTAAGTAAAAGCGAATTTCGTAAAGCTGATTTCAGAAAGGCTAACTTTAGCGAAGCCGAGATGTCGGGCGCGGTCTTAATCAACGCCGACCTGCGTCACGCCAACCTTTGCGGGGCCAACCTGCGGCGGGCTAATCTGAGCGACGCCGACCTGCGTCACGCATCTCTCACCGAATCAGACGTAGTAACCGATGAGGGCAAACAGAAAGTGACCGATTTGAGCTGGGCCAACCTCGAAGATGCCTATATAAGCGGGGCCGACCTGCATAAAGCCGACTTAAGCAACGCGAAATTGAGCGGTGCTCGCCTGTACCGTTCCGTACTTACGGGAGCGAACTTAAGCCAAGCGGATTTACTCGGCGCAAATCTTACCCAAGCCGACTTAGCCCAGGCAAATCTTTCGTTCGCTGACTTATCGCATGCGAAGCTAAACGGGGCGAACCTGCGCTACGCGAACCTGACCGGCGCCAACCTGCGACACACCAAGATGAGCGATACCAAGGTGACGCAGACCGATGTGTGTAATGCTAATTTCGAGGGCACGGTCCTGACCAACGTCAAGATAAGCTACGCAATCAATCTCGACCAGGCGAAAAACCTACATACCGCGCTCGGGCTCTAGGGGACGTTGCTACGGCTGTTACGGATACCCACTCTCTATGCGCGCGGCATTCCCAAACAGGACGGTAGATGATAACGCGTGTCCCACTCTCTATGCGCGCGCGGGCGGCATTACGCTAAAAAATAAAGACCTGACCCCTTTCCCCTGTCTTATAGTCGAATTTAAGGGTCATAAATGCTAGAATCAAAAAAAGTTCCGCGCCTGCAGGAAAAAACTGGTATGTGTCGAATACCGATGTAGAAGTAAACCCTCCCGAAAATTTTGGAAACCAACTTTGAGGTGATTTTATGGAAGATATCCTTGTTGTCGGCATCAACGGAAGCCCGAATGAAGATGGTAACACGGCTTTTCTGATAAGGGAAGTTTTGCGCTCTGCCGCGAAAGCGGGCGCCAAAACCGAGCTGCTCCATTCGATGGAGGTCTTGGAGGACCAGGATAAACCGTATTGCGACGCCTGCAGTTCGCCGTGTGATGAGAGTTGCTATGTCGGCACCAGGCTCGAGTCGGCCCTGGATGCGATGGCTGGGGCCGATGCTATCGTCGTCGGCAGCCCGGTCTATTTCGGCACGGTATCGGCTCAATTAAAGGCGATTTTCGACAAGAGCCGGGCGCTCCGCGCTAAAAAGGCTTTAGTCGCGAAAGTAGGCGCCGGCGTTTCGGTGGGAGCTTCGCGTTTCGGCGGGCAAGAAACGACGATTCGCGCCATACATGATATTATGATGGTCCACGGTATGACGATAGTATCGGACTCTTCCGCCACCGAGACCATCGGCCACCACGGAGTCTGCGCTCAAAGGCCTGCCGAGAGTGACGCCGATGCTCTAAAAAGCGCAAGAGTTACCGGCAAACGATTAGTCGAAGAAATCAAGATAAATAGACGGTGATAATGTGGAACAACAATTTATAGTCCCCCGGGAGATATTCGAAGAACGCGAAGTCCAGACCCTGTCGAAGTTGGCGATGCGAAGCATCGACAGCCAAGGGCGGGCGAAGCCGCTGCAACCGTGTCCGCTGCGCACATGCTACCAGCGTGACCGGGACCGCATCATCCACTCTAAAGCGTTCAGGCGCCTCGTCAACAAGACGCAGGTCTTTCTGAGCCCGGAGGGCGACCACTATCGCAACCGGCTTACGCACACCATCGAGGTCAGCCAGATATCGAGAATCATAGCCCGGGCGCTGGCGCTCAACGAAGACCTGGCCGAGGCGATAGCGCTCGGCCATGACCTGGGCCACACCCCCTTCGGCCATGTCGGCGAAGAAGCGATAAACGAGATTTTTCAAGAGTTGAAGGCCGGAGGCGCGGATAATCTCCCCGACGGGTTCAACCATAACGAGCAGAGCCTGCGCGTAATCGATATCCTCGAGTACGGCGGCAAAGGGCTCAACCTGACATGGGAGGTGCGCGACGGCATTCTGCACCACACGGGCGAGAAAGACCCGCGGACGCTAGAAGGTCGGATAGTCAAGATTTCCGACAGGATAGCCTATATCAACCACGACATCGACGACGCCGTTCGCGCCGGCATTCTTAAGACAGACGACATCGATAAAGAGTCAATCGAGTTGTTCGGCAGGTATTCGGGCGTGCGCATAAACGCTATGGTCTGCAATCTCGTCGAATATAGCCGGGACAAGAATACCATTTCGATGAGCCCGGACCTCATGAAGGCCATGCATGAACTGCGCGAGTTCTTGTTCGCACGCGTCTACCGAGGCTCGGCGGCGAAGTCGGAGAATGAAAAGGCCAAGAACGTCTTGAAGAGCCTCTACTTCCTGTTCCTCGACAAACCGGAGTTGCTGCCCGAGGAGTTCAGAACCGAGGAGTCGGGTACGCGCGTCGTTCGCATCTGTGACTACATAGCGGGCATGACCGACCGTTACGCTATCAAGATGTATGAAGAGCACTTCGTTCCAAAAGTATGGATGGTTTAACAGCAAGCCGGAGAGACGGATTTAGTGACCGAATTTAAAGGCAGGATCAAAGAGAACGATATAGACGCCGTCCGAGAGCGGAATAACCTGGTCGATGTGGTCTCGGAGTACGTGACGCTCAAGAAAAAAGGCAAGCTTTTTTGGGGCCTATGTCCATACCACCAAGAGAAGACCCCCTCATTCAAAGTCGACGCCGCGTCGCAGCTTTTTCATTGCTTCGGCTGCGGCGAGGGCGGCAATGTCTTCAACTTCGTCATGAAAGTCGAACACTTGGAGTTTCCCGAGGCGGTCGAGTTCTTGGCCGCGCGCGTGGGCTACCAGCTGGAGTACGAAGCGGGCAAGAGCCGGGAGCTATCCAAAAGAGAGCGTCTTTATGAGGCGAACAGCCAGGCCATGCTCTTCTACCAGCACATACTTCTCAAAACAGCCGAAGGGGAGCCTGGGCGCGCGTATTTAAAGAAAAGGGGACTGGGCGCCGATATAGTCAAAGGGTACGGTATCGGACTCGCGCCGCAAGGGTGGAACTCACTCGGGAATTACCTCGCCAAGCGTAAGTTCTCAAAAGAGGAGCTGGTCGAGGCGGGACTTATCATAAAAAGCGCCAAGGGCCACTATGACCGGTTCCGTTCCAGGATCATCTTTCCGATTGCCGATATGAGGGGGCGCACTATCGCTTTTGGTGGCAGGGTGCTCGATGGCGGACAGCCGAAATATATGAACTCCCCGGAGACGCCGACATATCATAAGAGTTCAACCTTGTACGGGCTCCATTTGGCCAAGAACGATATAACGAGAGAGGGCTCGGTGGTCGTTGTCGAAGGTTACACAGACGTTCTTGCTCTGGCCCAGGCGGGCGTACCAAACGTTGTCGCAACGCTCGGTACGGCGTTCACCGGCGAGCACGTCGAACTTCTCAAACGATTCGCCAATCGGGCGATCTTAGTCTTTGACGCGGATGCCGCGGGTACGAAAGCAGCGGAGAGTGCCGGCGCATATATGTCCGAATTTCGTCCGCCGAAGATGAAGGCTCTCCGCGACTTCGAGGGACGGAGTGCCGAGTCGGGGATAGATGTGAGGGTGGTCGTGCTTCCAGACAACCTCGATCCCGCGGACTACATCGCAAACCAAAGTATCGACTCTTTTCGAGAGTTGCTCGACGACGCGGAGCCGTTCTATGATTTTTACTTGACGCGCGAGCTGGAAAAATATACTATCAGTGAGACTCAGGAAAAAGAAAAAGCCGCACTAGCAGGTCTAAGGTTCATCGCAACGCTCGATCCCATAACGCACGAAGAATATATAGGAAAAATCGCCCAAAGACTTGGGCTCGATGCGCGGGTTCTTGCTGTCAGATTTAGGTCGTTGCTCGGTAAGAGCGCCCCTAGGCGCGGCGCGGCGCTCAAAACGTCGCTCGACCCGCAAGAGAAGACGGAACGGACTTTTCTTCATCTCGTCATGAAATATCCTCGGCTGCGGGGCAGCCTGTCGGCCGACATGGAGGGTGACTACTTTGTTTCCCCGGCTCACGCTAAGCTTCTCGCAGTTTTAAAGGGAATAGGTGCGGGTAAATTCGACACAAAGACACTGGATGATCTTGACAATAGCTTAAAAGCCAAGGCCACAGAGGTGTATTTGACGGAGGCCGAATACGAAGAGGAAAATTTAGCAAAATATTTTGAGGATATTTCGCTATCTCTCAAGGATTTTTATTATAAGCGTCAAATTAGTAAACTAAAACGGGAACTCGAGTCCCCGAAGGCGCAGCGGGATCAGACGCGTTACGATGCTTTGTTCGGAGAACTAATCGAGCTTGAGGCAAAGCGAAGAGATTTGCGCTAGCATGTGATTTGATTGGAGGAAACACTGGGTGAATACCCGCATTAACGAGTTCGAAATTCCAGAGGTAAAAATGCTGATCGCGAAGGGGCAAGGGAAAGGCGTGCTCAGCTCCGATGAGATTAACGACGCGCTCCAAGCCGTCGATCTTACGAGTGAGCAAATCGATAATATATATTCCTACCTGTTCAATGTCGGGGTCGAGATTGTGGATACGGGCGATGACGGTGCCGCCGATGAGGACGTCGATTTGGGAGTCGACGAGCTTGACGTCGACGAGAAAATCGTTGCTGAAGATGAGGCGGACGTCGACGACGAGGAGGGCGCCAAGGCGAAATTCAGCCGTGAACTCGATCTGTCGGTGAAATCGCCGATAAACGACCCTGTGCGCATGTATCTTAAAGAAATAGGCAAAGTGCCGCTCCTTACCGGCGACGAAGAAGTAAGATTGGCCAAAAATATCGAAGCCGGCGAAGAAGCCGCCGGGCGTCTCGAGCGCGATGAGGACAATCTAACGAAAGAAGAGATTCGCAAGATACGCCGGATAGAGCGCGAAGGGATGACGGCGAAGAAAAAGCTGGTCGAGGCGAATCTGCGTCTCGTGGTAAGCATCGCGAAAAGATATGTCGGGCGGGGCATGCTCTTTCTCGACCTGATTCAGGAAGGCAATCTCGGCTTGATTCGTGCTGTTGAGAAATTCGATTATCGCAAAGGCTATAAATTCAGCACCTACGCGACATGGTGGATTCGCCAAGCCATCACCAGGGCGATTGCCGACCAAGCTCGGACGATACGTATTCCGGTGCACATGGTGGAGACGATAAACAAGCTCATCCGCATTCAGCGCCAGCTTTTACAGGAGCTTGGTCGCGAGCCGTTGCCCGAGGAGATAGGCGAAGAGATGGGCTTGACCCCCGAGCGAGTGCGCGAGATTCTCAAAATATCACAGGAGCCGGTCTCTCTTGAGACACCTATCGGCGAAGAAGAAGACAGCCAGCTTGGCGATTTCATAGAAGACCAGGAAGCCGAGGTGCCATCGGATGCGGCGTCATTCTCACTTCTGCAGGAACAGCTCCAGGAAGTTCTCGACACGTTAAGCGAGCGCGAGCGCAAGGTCATCGAGTTACGCTTCGGCCTTATCGACGGGCATCCCAGAACATTAGAAGAAGTCGGTCGCGTCTTTGGCGTCACCAGGGAGCGCATCCGGCAAATCGAGTCGAAGACGCTGAGCAAACTGCGCCACCCGAATCGCAGCGCGAAGCTCCGGGACTATCTGGAATAGTTGCCGGAACCGCACAAGCGCTGCGCTCAGGGCTTTAGCCCTGACAATGCTCTCTGTGCCTCGACAGAAAAACAATAAGCTGATGACGCGCCGGTTCTTGAGCCGGCGCTTTGTTGCATGTGGGCCCTAACCCATGCCATCTCTATTGTCGAGCGTGTAGAAGAGGTCTTGACCGCCTTCGAATTTCGTCGGGAAGACCTTGATGGCTTTTCGGCGCGGCAGCGGACACTTCTTCTCGCATATGCCGCAGCCGATGCATTTATCTTTGACAACGATAGGCAGAACCGCCATCTTTCCGTAGTTCGTGGGCCGCTCTTCGATGATTATCGCTTTATCCGGCAGCGGGCAAAGCTCCACACAAATCCCGCAGCCGTGACCGGCTATCCAGGGGATACACTTGCCCCGGTCGATTTCGGCCACGCCCAAGACAAACTTCTGCTTAGCCTTGAGTTTTAAGTGCTCGATGGCGCCTGTCGGACAGGCTTTGCCGCAAGCGTTACACGACCAGTCGCAGACACTCAAATTAAAATCGAGGTACGGTGTCCAGACGGCCTCAACGCCATACTGGAGGAGCGCCGGCTGAAGGACATTAGTCGGGCAGGCCTTGAGGCATGCACCGCAGCGCACGCATTTATCGAGAAACGCCGGCTCCTTGAGCGCGCCGGGCGGCCTGATAAGAGTCAACTCGTCCGGCTCGGGCCATTTATTCAACGGCACCGTGTAGGCGGCGACCATCGTCGCGCCGACTGTTGCGATGGCCGTTCTCCTAGAGGGCATCGGGTTAGATAACTCCGGCTTCAAATCGACCGATATGGCTTCTTGCGGGCAGTTGTTCCTGCACTTGAGGCAGAGCACGCAGCTCGCAGCGTTGGTTTTTAAGCCATCGTCGGATATTGCTTCCATGTTGCAGTTATTGGCGCATTTCAGGCAATTCGTGCATGATTCTACCGCGACTTTTCGCCTATAGAGCGGCGCCCGTCCGATAATTCCGAGCAGGCCTCCGAGCGGGCAGACGTAGCGGCACCAGAACCTATTGCCGAGCGCGTTAAGGCTTACGACGAACGCGAAGAGGGCGATCATCCACTGCGCGGAAAGAAACGCCCGTTGGTCGTCGTAGATTAGTATTCCGGAGAGCTTCCAAACCGTCTTATCGACGAGCGGAGCTATGTTTCTGTTGGTATAAAGAGAGTCCGCAATCGTCGAAAGGACATAATCGATTCCGGGGAAGACGGCTACCGTAGTCGTTCGTGTAAGCATGGCGAGGGGGTCGAGAAGCATTAGGATATTGATACCGAAGATACTCATGATCAGGATGATTGTCAATGTTATGACCGGAAGCGTCTTCAGCCGCGCAAAAGACCCCCGCTTTATCTTCAGAACCCTTGAGAGCGGGGCGAAGAGGTCGAGAAGAGCGCCCATCGGACAGGCATATCCACAGAAGACCCTCCCCAACATAAGGGTTACGGCTACCGTTATTAGAGCGAAGAGCATCTCATGTCTGAAAGGCACGCCGGACAGGAGAGAGACGAGTGCTATAAGCGGGTCGGCGACGAGAAAAAGCTCAGTCGGAAACGGCAGGCTAATCTGCTTTGAGGTGATAGCGAGGAGCACCAGGAAGAGTGAGAAGAAAAACGCTTGAATTACCCTTCGATAATTGGACAATCTTACACCCATGTATTACCCTACGTCCTCCTCTATAAAGCGACTCTTATTATATCTGATTTTTCTAAATCGTGCGAGTATCAATAATCGGGCGAGGTTGGGTTTTCGCGGCGCAAGGGATTTGGCCGCAAATCCGCATATCGCATGCGCTGTCGGCGCAGACAATTATCTTGAAAGTTAATGGGATATCTTTTATAATTCAAAAGGTGTGCGAGTTGAACTCGCAAATTGCATAGCGCGAAGGACAACATTCCTCGGTAGCTCAATGGTAGAGCATTCGGCTGTTAACCGAAGGGCTGTAGGTTCGAATCCTACCCGGGGAGCCAAATGTTTTTTCATGTGTCAACCAACCCATAAATTATGCCTTTAAACAGGCATGTATTAATATCTGCCTACAGTTATGGGGTACGGTAACAGCTTGGACGAGGAAACAAAAACCCTTGACCCCGCTTTATGTTCTAATATATTAGACATAAGTCCAATATATTAGAATCCTTTGCTGCCTGAAATAGGGTTTTGAAAATAGTATTGACCAATATCTATAATTCAATATAATGAACATATGCATCAAAATAATGAATTTAAGGTTATTATGCTAAAAGATATTCTTTTAAACACCGCCGCCAATAAAGTCCTTGGCTTCCTAACGTTACACCAAGACGCTTCTTTTTATGATAAAGAAGTTTCCGAGAAAACGGGTGTCAGCCGTGGTATGACCAACATGGTTCTTCGCCAGTTTTTTGATGCCGGTCTGCTTGAGAGAGAGAAGCGGGGCCGGATGTGGTTTTACACTCTATCTACTAATCCACTTTTTAAGTATTACAGGGTCTATGAAAATCTTGTGAATTTAGAGAACCTTGTTAAGGCTCTAAAACCAATCTCCCAAAGAGTAATTCTGTTCGGAAGTACCGCCAAAGGAGAAGATACCGCCGAGAGTGATATTGACCTCTTTATCCTTACAACCCATAAAGACGGAGTGTTAAAAGCAATTCGTGAATATGATATTGAACGAGAAATCAAGCCGGTGCTGCAGACTCCGTCAGAATATGCGGTATCCAGAAAAAAAGACAAAGCTTTCTATGGCGAAGTGGCAAAAGGAATAGTTTTATTTAATAAGGAACCAGATGAACAAAGACTTTGAGAAATGCTTAAAAAAGAAAAGCATCGTTAAACAGCCACACGCCGAAGCTCTAATTGGCGATGAACTTAATGCGGCAATTAGGGATTTAAAAAGAGCCAAAAGAACCTATGACGAGTTTCTGGATGATTTAGATTACAAATGGGCAACAATTCAAGCCTATTATTCCATGTTTCATGCGGCAAGAGCTTTGCTGTTTAAAAAAGGCTACCGCGAGAAAAGCCACTACTGCTTAAAAATAGCTATCCAGGCACTTTATGCTGATGAAAAAATAATCGACCAGAGTTTCGTGGATGATTTTGATACAACCATACTCCTTCGAGAAACAGCAGATTATAAATCCGATTTCTCAAAAGAAGGAGCCGAATCTGCACTCGAAAATGCTGAGGAGTTTTTAAGAATTACTGAAGAACTCTTAAAATAAAGCTTTAAAGTCTTAGTTAAGCAATCAAACGGATAGTCTTACGATGCATATAAGCACAATTGCTCCAAAAGCCTGCGGTATAAATGTCAAGCGCATGTTTTTAGTAAAAATCCTCAAGAAGTGAATGCTCAACTAAGCCCATACAACAAAACATCTGCAAGGGCTATGTGCAAGCATATAACCATCAATTACTATCTAAAGACACCTACCTTAGGCTCGTAGAGCCTCTTAGATTGCAGCAGTGAAAAAACGAGCCGCACGAGTTTTCGTGCGGTCAGTGCGGTCGCTCGGCGATGGTGGTGCGTCTTAGCCTCAGCATACTTTCTCTCATAGTAGGCGCGGTACTCGTCGTTGTGTACGCGAAGCGAGTTGGCCGCCTCATAGAGATAGTAGCGAAGGTACGGGTTGCCGGTTTTGCTCATGTGCGTCTCTTCGGCTTCAAATTGGCCGCTTCTTCGCACATGCCAAGTGAGACCGGCATACTTTGCCAGTGCCGCCTGGTCCTTAAACCGCGTGACATCGCCCACCTCGGCAATAATGCCGGCACACAGTACTGGACCTAAGCCCTTGACGGTGCCCAGGGTATGAGGAATATGAGCGATCTCTTTTGCAATGGCGAGATCGGTGATTTTTACCTGGGCTTGTAGCGCCTGTATGTTTCTCAATGTTGTCGCCAGGATGAAGTTGATCGGCTCAAGGATCTTTTTATCTAGCCGGTAAGCATCCCTGGCAGCCTGCTTAACACTTTCTGCTACCTCTACTGGGTCTGTAATTGTATTGTTACTGCTTTTCTGCACAAAAGCGGCGAGTTCATCGATATCCGTCTCTGCGATCTCATCAACCGAGTAGAACTCAGTAAGAATCGCTGTGCTCGTGGCGCCAAAGGTATTAGTGATGATGCCTCTTGGCTTAAAGGTGTTAAATTTGAGCGACAGATACGAGAGGAAATAGTTCTTCTCATCGGTGATCTGCTTGATGAGCCGATACCGAAATCTGGTTAGTCTTTGCAGTGGCTGATACCTCTCATCGTGGTAGCACTCTGCCGGGAGCCTCCCAAAGCGAAGCCTATCAGCGATAACCCACGCATCGATTCGATCCGTCTTTGGCAAAAACGGGTACGACTTCTTAAAACCTTTAACGATTTTTGGATTGATGCTGTAGACCTTGGGATACAGGTGGGAAAGTTCAGCTTCCGTCGAAAGGTACACTGACAAGTGCCACCAGTAGGTAGCTGTTGCCTCCATGCCGACAAGTAAGCTATCTATACTGTGTTGAGCTGCGAGTGCAAGGCATTTGTCTTTCAGGCCGGTAGCACCGGTGAGATCATTTGAAAATGAAAACGTTGAAAGCTCATCGCCAGTGCTATTCATGAGACAAGCCCAGTTCTCTTTTTGGGCCACATCGATGCCAACGTAGAGCGGATTCATAGCATACACCTCCTTCATTGGGTATAAAGAGCTTAGGGTGCCCGAGCTTTTCGGTGCCAACAGACTCGCCGATAAGAATTTTCCAAGAGGTGGCGTATTCCTTTTACCTGCTGCGACCATAAAAGGGCTACCATCTTGGGTAAAACATCCTGCGGTTAGAAGTATGCAACCGGAAAGCTTCAGGCGGACACGCTTTTGTAGAAGTCCAAACGGCAACAAGTTCGAAAAAGTCCTGTCCCTTAGCGCTTAAGATATATACTTCCCGCACGGGCACCCTAACTATTAATTTACTGGTTGATTATTCACTCTTAAAGAATGGTCCCTTGAGGTATTTATACGAGTTCGAATCCAACCCCCTGGTTTGTGTTAAAAACTCATAACTCAGTCTCATCGTCTAACATAATAGATAGTTGTCTATAATATTAGATTGCAGATTTCTCAAAACCTTTCTACAAATAATGATAATACCAAAGCCCCTCTGTTGCTCAAGGGGTAAGCAATCGTATACCGGTTTTGCGTTAAAAACTCTTGCAATATGTTCCGATTAGTATAAAGTATGTTATGAAAGTGTCTATAAATGGGTCCCTACATGTTATGAAAAAGACAATATTATCGAAAAAAGACTTGGAAATACTGGAAGAGATAATCTCACGGTACGGCTACGTCGTGAGCTTTGATGGTCTGCGGGCGTTACTCAAAGACGTCTCTTATGATGCGCTTAAAAAAAGGATTGGACTTTTAGTTCAAAGAGGCTGGTTGATTCGCATCAAACGAGGGGTTTATGCTGTTGCCAATCTTGAGTCTCACAGCTTCTCAAATATTTCCCCCTTGGTGGTCTCTCAAGTTCTTGTTCCCAATTCCTATGTGTCGTTTGAGTTTTCCCTGAATTACTACGGGCTTTTTGATCAGTTACCTCGCAAGGTGACGGCGGTATCTACCGCAAACCCCAAGATGTATAATTTCCAAAACCTTGAATACCAATTCGTAAAAACAAAACCTGAAATGCTGACCGGCTTTATCCAAATAACGGTTGATAATCAGCAAGCGAAAGTTGCTGAGCTTGAAAAGGCCTTGCTTGATTTTCTTCAGTTTAGAAAGGATAGCTATACAGTCGACCTGATCCTGGAGAAATTAAAAGAAGCTAATGGCGAAATCAATCCCCAAAAAATGGCCGACTATGCAAGTCTCTATCCGATCACCATTCAAAGAAGAATCGGTTTTCTTTTGGACATCTCAGGCATTGATTCAAGCCGGCTTTTCGAGAATATAAAAAACACGCCTGGGTTTGCAAAGCTCACAAAGAATTCTACCAAATTTAATTCCAAATGGAGACTCTACTATGAAGATCGATTTGTTAAGTAAATCCCAGCTCTCCATTGCAAATAAGAATAACTTTCGCTATCCCTTAGCCATTGCCGAAAAGGATTATCTTTTGGCGGTTGTTTTGCAAATAATCTACAATTCACCACTCAAAGACACGCTCATCTTTAAAGGCGGCACGGCGATTCACCATCTCTACCTTAACCAGCTGAGGTTCTCCGAAGACCTTGACTTTGCGACAGCTCAAGCTTTAACTATCGACGATATAAAAGAGGTTTTTGAGCCATATGATTTTTTGGAGGTCGTGAAATTCTATCATTCAGATTTTGCCTTAAAGATTGAGCGATTAAAGTTTACCGGTCCTCTGGAGCAGCCCAACTCAATAAAAATCGACATCGACTTAACGCAAAGACTCATTCTGCCAGCTCAAAAAAGAGCGTACCGAAATATTTATGGGGTGTCGGCCACGGTTTTAAGCATGGATTTAAAAGAAATTTGTGCCGAGAAAGTGCGGGCCATTAATGAGCGGGCAAGATATCGAGATTTTTATGACCTGGCTTTAGTTTTAAAAGAACACAATATTGAAGCAAAAGAGATCGTTGAGATACTAAAGCAAAAAGAACTAAGAAAGCCATTAAGTAAAAACTCGATTCTAGGGAATCTGCAAATAACCGAAGAAGCAAGGCAATCCGGCGCTGAGAATCTTTATTATAGGGAAGAGATTGCTTTGAATGAGATAAAGAAGGCATTGGATGGGCTTCTTTATCGTCTTTAGACAAGACACCCCCATGCATTACCGGTATCCATGCTTAAAGAAAGGGTTTTAGGACATGCAAATATCTATCAACGACTTGGAAAGTCTGATAGATCCGACAATCCTTCAAAGAGGCAAGGATTATTTTAGGCGGGGCCTGGTGACAGACCTAGAAGAGGTTGAAGAAGATAGATGGTCGGCTTTGGTTGAGGGCACCGAAACCTATGAGGTTGCTGGTCGGCTCATCGAGCACGAGTATCTTCGGGTTCATAAAATAAATCTTCCTCTGCCTGCTTTATTGGCGGCACTGTCTGTCAAACCGAATAGTAGTGATCTCAACACTTTTTCAGACCCTTTCTCATTTGCTATACTTGATGGAAAACGGTGTCCTCTGTTATGAAAAAATTTCGGTCGCTTTTATCGAAAAAACGTGTTTGCGAGCCATTGGTGAACCTGCAGGGTTCGCATGTCAGGAAATACCGAGCTTTTAGAATATTTCTTGACCATAACCATACCGCGCTTTCCGCCATTGCGGATCTCGAACAGGCCTACTACAGCGGCAAGCCTTTTTCCTTATCCTGGGCAGGCTCGCGCTATGAAGCCCTGCTGGAAGCGGCTCTCGGCGTTGTGTACGCGCTTGCGTCGCTCGAGGGCAGGTCGGTTTCGGTGCTCGAAACGACTCTTTCCGGAATCGACACGCTGATCACGAAAGAACTCACTTCCCGATACTCCGCCGGGCCAAGTGACCCGGTCATCCCCTTTGAGCGAATCAAAAGGGATGATGTTCGCATAACGGGCGCAAAGGCCGCGAATCTGGCAAGGATCGGTAATAAGCTTAGCCTACCGGTTCCGGTCGGCTTCAGTATTACGACTGTCGCCGCCGAGAGGTTCCTATCGGAAAACGGCCTCAATCAACTTATCGCGAAAAACCTCGCGCAGGTGTCACCGGACCAGCCTGAGGCGTTCGAGCGTCATGCGGAGACCATCCGTGCCGCGATCATCGCAGCGGACGTTCCCCCGGACATTGCCGACCAGATCATCCGGGCCTACCGGGATCTGGAAAAAAAGACCCAGCCCGGGGTTCGCGTCGCGGTGAGGAGCAGCGCCATAGGAGAAGATACCGAGGCCACGTTTGCCGGCCAGTATGAGACCGTGCTGAATGTAGCGGAAGGCGACATTCTCGATGCCTACAAGCGCGTGCTCGCGAGCAAGTACTCCTCCCACGCCGTCGCCTACCGCCTGCGCTACGGTCTTTCCGACCGGGAAACCCCCATGGCTGCCGGCGTTGTGGCCATGATCAATCCTAAGGTCAGCGGCGTAATGTACACCAACTCGCTTTTCGGCGGCATCGGCGATATCGGCATCAGCGCGGTACGCGGTCTTGCCGGACGGCTTGTCGACGGCAGCGCCTCGCCCGACCTTTTTGTTGTTGATCGCGAATCGCGGCGGATCAAGGAGCGTAGGTTGACGAGACAGGAAATCCGTATGGTGAACCTTGAAGCAGGCGGCACCGCTCTTCAGTCGGTACCCGAACCCGAACAGAACGTTTCATCGCTCGACGATGATGCCGTGCAAAGGCTCGCGGAGTACGGCGTCAAGCTCGAAGCGCTTTTCGGAGTTGCCCAGGATGTGGAATGGGCCCTCGATCAATCGGGAGACATACTTATCCTTCAGTCGCGGCCCCTCGGTGGAAGCCCTTTATCCGGCTCCGTCGCGCCGGCCGGGGAAATCAGCGGTTACTCAGTCCTGTTATCCACCGGAAAAACCGCCTGTCCCGGTATGGCCGCGGGCCCGGTCTTTGTCCTGCGTGAGGGCGTTCCCGCCGAAAGCGTTCCGGAGGGGGCGGTGCTCGTGGCGCGGACCGCCTCGCCGAACCTCGCGAAGCTCGTCGGCAAAGTAGCCGCGATCATCACCGACATCGGCAGCGCCGCAAGTCATCTTGCGTCGGTCGCGCGTGAGTTCGGGATACCCATGATTGCGGACGCGGGAAATGCCTCTACGACTCTGAAGACCGGGGACTTAGTAACCCTGACAGCGGAGCCTCCGAGGGTTTATGCAGGCATCGTCGAAGAGTTGACCGCACTGATACGGCCCACGAAGAAGCAGGTCTTCGACAGCCCCATACACCGCAAGATGCGCCGCGTTCTCGACTCGATCTCTCCGCTCAATCTTACCGACCCCGCCGACCCTTCCTTTTCTCCCGAGGGGTGCAAAACAGTCCACGACGTCATCCGGTATACCCATGAGCAAGCCGTCCGATCGATGTTCGGCTTGACTGACGAGGCTAAAGTAGTGCGTTCGATCGAACTCAAGGCGAAAAGTCCCTTTGAACTGCGGCTGATCGACTTGGGTGGCGGGTTGAAACAGGGGCTTACCACCTGTCATGAGGTCACGCCCGACGATGTCGAGTCCTTCCCGTTTAGGGCGATCTGGAAGGGATTCACCCATCCGGGCGTGAGCTGGGAGGGTTCTATCGGCCTGAACATGAGCAAAACGCTGACGCTCCTGTCTGCGAGCATGACATCGGAATTCGGCCCTTCTTTGGGAGTGGTCAGCTACGCCGTCCTTACCGGGGAGTACATGAACCTCGCCGCGAAGTTCGGCTACCATTTCGCGACGGTCGATGCCCTGGTCGGCGACAACAGCAGCCAGAATTACATATCGCTCCAGTTCTCCGGTGGCGCGGGGAGCTACTACGGCAAGTCGCTCCGTATTGCCTTCCTCGGCAGCGTCCTCGGAAAACTTGGCTTCCAGGTCAAGATGCGCGGCGACCTGATCGAGGGGTCGATCACGGGCTATGACCGGCCGTCGCTTGAGGAAAAACTCGACCAGACAGGACGCCTATTTGCGTCCTCGCGCCTTTTGGATATGGCGCTTTCGAATCGGTCCGACGTGGAGCGATTAACCGAGGCATTCTTCAAAGCCGATTACGACTTCCTCGAGTCCGGGCGGGACAAAGGATTAGCAAATTTCTATACGCATGGCGGATCATGGAAAGAAGCAAACGAGGCCGGCCGGCAGGTCTGTATACAGGACGGCTCTCGCGCCGGGTTCACGATCTCATCAGGCGTGGCGGGCGCCATGAACAGGCTTGTGGGGCAGGCGTTGCAGGAGTTTCTCGACAACGTCGAGGCCTACTACTACTTCCCTTTGGCAATCGCGAAGGACATTCAACTGTCGAACGGCGCGGTGCGCGTCCGCGTGAGGCCGGTGAGCGGCAACATCGATCGGGCAGGGGGGCTCGTCTTTGGTATGAGAAACGTGAGCAATTATTTCGTCTTCCGGATCAACGCTCTGGAGGACAACGCCATCCTCTTCGAGTTCATCAACGACAAGCGCGTAGAGCGGGCAAGCGCCCGTGAAAAGATTACCCCGGGCCGATGGCGCGATCTCCGCGTCGAGGTCAAGGGGCACGGCATTCGCTGTTTTCTGGACGACCGTGTAGTGCTGGAATATGAGGCCGATAAACCGGTCCAGGGCTATGTCGGCTTCTGGGCCAAGGCGGATTCCGTAACGCTCTTCGACGGACTGGCCATTGAGACCGAAACCGGTTCAACGAAGATCGGCTGCTGAGGGATGACAGAGAAGGGAAGTTCAATGCGCGCGGTATGGAAGACGGACAAGGGGAGACGCAAGAGGGTGAACGAGGACGCCGTTCTTGTCGATGAGGACGCCGGTCTTTTTCTTCTTGCCGACGGCATGAGCGTTCCCCGTGCCGGGCGTGTAGCAAGCCGCCTGGCTGTACGAAAAGCCCATGCGTTCTTAAAGGAACGGCTTGCAAAAATGCCTGGTGCCGATATCCCGCCCCTGCTGAGCCAGGCTGTCGAGTATGCCCATGAGGCTGTGCGGGAAGCGTCCGCGCGGCGTCATCTGCTCTGGGGCATGGGAACGACGCTCCTGGTCCAGCATATCAGGGGTGAAACGGCCTGTATCGGCCATGTCGGCGATAGCAGGGCGTATCTCCTCCGGAAGGGGCTGGAACTTATCACGAAAGACCATATCTTGGAGATCCGGGTTGACCAGGACGTGATGATACGCGAGCTTTTCTTCTTCCATAGGACACGCGTGCTCAGCCGGTCTCTCGGGTCGTCGGAGGGCGTCGTCGGCGATATACATGTTCGCGAGCTACAGCCGGGCGACATAATGCTCCTCTGCTCCGACGGACTGACCGATATGTTGTCTGATGAGACGATCGGGGAGATTATGGTGAGCTTTGGAAGTGATATAAATGCTTCCGCCGAGGCTCTGATCGACGCGGCTAACCGCATGGGTGGCCGCGACAATATTTCAGTCGTGCTAATCATGGTATAAGAGGAATCCGATAAAGGGTGGGTGCGGTGAATGCTTTAGGGATACCCCGGCAAACCATCAGGGGATTTCTTAGTACGGCACTCGTCATATTGACATAAGCATGTAACCAATCGAGCCCGCAAGCAGGATATTGCGTAAGTTAAAAATTACTTAAAGAATTTACGGAAGAATTGAGGCTTGACCGTGCGCGCACTATCGAAAATTCCGCGTTATTGGACTGACACTATTGACCGATGGCCCCGTTTTAGATATTATATCAATGTTTATTGATATAATATCCATTGATATGAGGAACCTATGGAAAAGTGCTGCCTTGAAGGGTCTAAAGAATTCAGCAGGCTCGAACAACTTTCAGACTATTTAAAGATTATCGCCGACACCAATCGCCTGCAGATTCTCTGCCTGCTGAAGAAGGGTGAGCGATGTGTCTGCAATATCCACGAACCGCTGGGTATGCCGCAAAATCTTGCCTCGCACCACTTAAAGATCTTGCGTGACGCCGGCCTGGTTATCTCCCGCAGGGAGGGCAAGTGGGTTCACTATCGTATTGATGTCGAGAAGTTCGACTACTTGACCAGTCTATATAACGAAGTAATCCTGGGCGGCTTAGACGAAGAACAGAGTACCGAGTTTTTTAAGAATAATTTAGGCTAATTGGAGACATGGGATGGAGACCGATATTAAGACCTGCAATCCGGCGCGAAGCGGGCTTTCTTTTCTCGATAGGTTTCTGACTCTTTGGATATTCTTAGCGATGGCCGTCGGCGTCGCCATGTTTTTTGTAGCACCGGGCGTCATAGACGTCATTACCAGATTCCAGGTGGGGACGACCTCGATTCCGATTGCCGCCGGCCTCATCCTTATGATGTATCCGCCGCTTGCCAAGGTGAAGTATGAAGAGTTAGGCGAGGTTTTTCGAAACCGAAAAGTTCTTGGTCTATCGCTGGTTCAAAATTGGGTCGTCGGGCCTATTCTTATGTTCGCGTTGGCGATAATATTCCTGCGCGGCTATCCCGAGTATATGGTCGGCCTCATCATGATCGGGCTGGCGCGCTGCATCGCTATGGTCATCGTCTGGAACGAACTGGCTAAAGGCGATACCGAGTACGCGGCGGGCCTCGTAGCCCTTAATTCTATCTTTCAGGTTCTTTTCTATTCGGTCTACGCGTACGTCTTCATAACCGTCCTGCCGCCGTTCTTCGGCCTTGAGGGCATCGCGGTCGACGTCGGCATCGGACAAATCGCCGAGAGCGTCTTTGTATACCTCGGTATTCCGTTTATCGCCGGTATGCTGACACGCTTCGCGCTCCTTCGGGTAAAGGGAAGCCGGTGGTATGAGACGAAGTTTATTCCGGCGATTAGTCCGATAACCCTGATTGCGCTGCTCTTTACGATAGTGGTCATGTTCTCGCTCAAGGGCGAGACGATCGTTCGTATCCCGCTCGATGTCGTGCGCATAGCCATACCGCTCTTTATCTACTTCGTCCTCATGTTTCTCGTCTCGTTTTACATGGGCAAGAAAGTCGGCGCCGACTATTCGAAGAGCTGCACGCTCTCGTTCACGGCGTCCGGCAACAATTTTGAGCTGGCGATAGCGGTAGCGATTGCGGTCTTCGGTATCGACTCAGGAGCCGCTTTTGCGGCCGTTATCGGGCCATTGGTCGAGGTACCGGTCCTCATCGGCCTCGTAAATGTCGCGCTCTATTTTCAGAAGCGCTACTTTACGGTAGACGAGGTATGCCCGGTTAAGTAGTCCAGCCCCACAAAAAGACCGCGCCGCGCTAACAATACCGCGCAAGTAACCACTTAGCGTATTTTACCAAAAGGCGATAACTCACGCGCGAAAAGTGAGGCGGGTTCGGCTCATGTTGCATCGACGGGCCGTTGGGGAATTGCCCAACCACCTTAACCCTGGTAATATTCGAGTAGGGCGGGAAACCCGCCAAGGCATAGAAACCATAACCGGTTTGACACGCTCTTGGATGTAAGGCAATGGGCGCTAATGGGTATGACGATTGGCCAAAAGAATAAATTTTATAGCCTGGTCGCAAGCGTGCTTGCGGTAGTCATCGGCTTGGTGGCCTCTGTCGACCTGCCCGAAGGTTTTGAGAACGCGCTCCAGTCTAAGCAGCGAGTCGTGGTCGATCGCCCTCAGGGCTCAATCTTATTTGGGCGGCAAGACGCGCTCGCCAGAGCAGACAGCGTTTTTATCGGCGCAATAAAACGCAAAAAAGCGTTTTATGATGAAGATTTTATTATTTTCTCACTCGGCGTTTCTCGGCCCGGCCCGTCGCTTATACAGCGTATCAACGATGCCTCGGCCGGCAAATATCGTTCCTTTTACAGCCGGGGTACTTTAAGCCGTCGTCATCTTGTTCTTACGAAATACCGCGATTTTGTCGACCTCAACACCCAGCAATACGGACGTTCCCTCCATTGATACGCGTTTGCTTTTTGAAACGTCATATCGAAGGAGGAGAAGATGGAGTTATTTTCTGTCGCCGGAAGGCGCAAGTATATCATGCCCGTGGCCATTATTCTACTGGTGGTGCTTGGTTTTATTGCGTATAAGGCGACGACGAAGCAATCCCCTGAATACACGGAAAACGTTGAACAGATAAAGCGCACAATTGCTTTTGGATGGCCGATAAAAAACCTGGCGAGGGTAGAAGGCAATAAGGAAGACGTTCTGGAATGGCGGAAAAAATTATCGGAAATTTACAGCAATGAGGAACAAGAACTAACGAAACAGCAACGTTTTATAACGATTGCGCTCGATAATAAGGCAGAACCAGGGGCTGTGCCGGAAATCTATACAAAATACTATACCGATGACAACGTGGCCGTTGTCGGCTTTAATGTTACGGGGTTTGAGTTTGAAGAAGCTCAGATCAAGCAGGACAGGGCCACTGTCAAGGGTGAAGTCGAGTATTCGATCAGGCGACGCACTCTCGCGCAGGAATATGGAACGCTGGGATCGAATAGGTATGAATGGCAACTCGTTAAGACCAAGGGAAAATGGCTGATCGTTAAAGAGACCATACTCACAGAGGACGAGCAGTAACACGGGCGAGTGTCTTTCGTGTCGAGGGGCTATCCGGACAGCGGGAAGTCCTTATTGCTTTCAGCCACGAGCGAAACGACGAGACCGTAAATCGGGGGGAGCTTACCGCTTCCCCCGACCTTTTACTCTAGGGTTTCGTGGTCGTTTTTGTGGATATTTCAGTTTCCGCACGTAAGATAGGAACTTCTAATTATTGGGTAGCATATTGTCGATATATCCGATGTTATCTTTGCTGAAATGGTGGTTTTAGGTTGAATAATTGTACTAACTTATATCCAAGAATAAAAAAGCATCCGTTTAAGATCATCGCGTTCGACTGGGACGGTACGGCTGTGGCCAACCGCGAAGTCGATGCGCGGCCCGTCGCCGACATCCTCGAAGAGCTGATGAGGTTCGGCGTCCAAATCGTCGTCATAACCGGAACGAACTTCGGCAATATCGACCGCCAGTTCTCTTCTCTCATCAGCGGGCCGCACAAACAGAATCTGTATGTCTGCACCGATAGGGGTTCCGAGGCCCATGGTTTCGATGAGGACTCGAAACCGGTACTCTTATACGGACGCAAAGCCACCGACAAAGAAGAGGCTCTTCTAAGCAAAGTAGCCGAAGCGGTCAAAAACGATATCGAGTCTCGCTCGAACGTTGCGATAGATATTGTGTACAAGCGCCTCAACCGGAGAAAAATCGACCTTATACCCGAATGGGAGAATCCTCCGAAATCACAAATCGGCGAACTTTTAGAGAAGACCGAAGCGCGCCTGGCGGAAGGCGGTTTCACCGGCGGGATAAAGGGCGCGTTCGCTATGACCATCGAGTATTCGAAAGAACTCGGTCTTGACGATGTCAGACTGACCACCGATGTCAAGCATATCGAGGTCGGGCTTACCGATAAGTCGGATTCCATCGACTGGGTATTGGAGGAGCTTTCACACAAGCGAAACGTACCCTATACGGATATCCTGGTTCTAGGCGATGAGTTCGGGCCTATAGCCGGTTTTGAGGGGAGCGACTTTCTGACCTATAAGCAGGACGCGGAAGGTATCGATTATGTCTCCGTCGGCAAGGAGCCCAACGGGGTGCCGGAGGGCGTTATACACGTCGGCGGCGGTCCTGATTGTTTTCTGCGGCTAATGAAGGAACAAGCCAAGATTTATCGAAAACTCGCGCTCACCGAGGACCCCACGTTTCTTTTGGTTAGAGAAGGATTCGATGATATTCGCGAACGCGAGGTGGAATCGTTGCTAACGGTGGGCAACGGCTATCTCGGCGTAAGGGGCTCTATCGAAGAGCGGGTGCCGGGCTCGGAGCCCGCAACGCTCGTAGCCGGCGTCTACGACCGCGCGAAAGAGGGCGAGATTGAAGAGCTGGTCATAGTTCCAGACTGGCTCCATACACGAATATTCGTCGGCGACGAACAGCTCCGCCTGGACACCGGACACATCGTCGAGCACCGGCGCGTGCTCGATATGAAAAAAGGCATTTTGCGGCGGGAATGGCGCCACCGTGATGAGAGGGGCCGGATAACATCCGTTAAGTTCATGCGGTTCGCGTCGCTGGCCGACCAGCATGTGCTGGCGCTCAAAATATCGATAACCCCCGAGAACCACCAGGGCGAGATTCGCGTAGAGACCGGAATCGAGTTATGCCGGAAGATGGCGCTGGCGGCCATACCCGCCGATAGACGTGAGATCGAGGGTGATACCGGCGTGGTCGCGGTCTCGAAGACCAATTTTAGCGACATCACCATTGCGCAGGCGCAACGGAGTCGCATATCGACGGGAATCGTCAAGCCGGATTATCATACTCACATAGAGGAGTGCGGCGCCGGAGAATACTTGAGCTGGCAGGCGGAGGCCGGTCAGACGGTCGATATTGAAAAAATCGTCAGTATATATACTTCGAGGGATACCGATGACCCTGAGCATAAGGCGGTCGATGCGCTCGGGGATTGTTGCGCGCGCGGTTTCAACGAGCTTCTGCTCGGGAATATCGATGCCTGGCGCGCGCGGTGGGATATCGCGGCGATAGCTGTCGAAGGCGACGCAGAGGTACAGAGTTGGCTGAATTTTGCCGCTTATCATTTGATTATAGCGGGCAATCCTCACGATGAGCGGGTCTCGATAAGTGCGCGAACGCTTACGGGCACTATCTATAAGGGGCATGTCTTCTGGGATGCGGACATGTTCATGCTGCCGTTCTTTGTCTACGCGCATCCACAGACGGCGCGCGCGATGCTCATGTATCGCTATTACACACTGCCGGGGGCGCGCAAAGAGGCGCAAGACTTGAGCCTCAAGGGCGCGCTCTATGCCTGGGAGTCGACGGTCACCGGCGAGGAGATGACGCCGGAATTCGTCATAACGCCGACCGGAGAGGTCATCCTGATTCTTACCGGCAAGATGGAGCAGCACATCAATACCTCGGTCTCCTACGGTGTTTGGTCGTACTGGACGGCCACCCGCGACGAGGATTTCTTTGTCAACGCCGGTGTCGAGATACTCATTGAGACGGCTCGCTTCTGGGTGAGCCGGGCCGAGGAGAAAGACGGTGAATTCCATATATATAATGTCTGCGGACCCGATGAGTATCACGAAATCGTCAACGACAGCATTTATACGAACCTTAAAGCGGTATGGAGTATCGAGCGCGCCGCCGATTCGGTGGCGTATTTGAAAGACGCTCATGCCGAGAGGTGGTCGGCCTTGAAAGAGAGAATCGGCTTTGACGACAGCGAGTTGCCGGAATGGGATAAAGTCGCTACACATATGTATAGGGACGCGCATCACGGGAACAATCTAATCGAGCAGTTTGCGGGATATTTCGCCCTCGAAGATATCGATGTCTATGAGTACGAGCCGCGTACCGTACCGCTGGACATGCTGCTAGGCAGGGAGGAGACGGCCCTGACGCAACTCGTCAAGCAGGCCGATGTCGTAATGCTTCTTTACTTGTTGGAGAGCGATTTTACTCCTGAAGCAATCGAGGAGAACTATAAATATTATGAGCGGCGGACCGGTCACGGCAGCTCGCTTTCGCCGAGCATGTATGGGTTGGTCGCGGCGCGTCTGGGACTTGAACAGCTTGCCCGGCGCTATCTGCGCCAGGCGGGCACTATCGATTTGGCCAACAATATGGGCAACGCGTCCGGCGGTGTCCATGCCGCGGCTCTCGGCGGTCTATGGCAACAGGTTGTTATGGGGTTTGCGGGCGTGCGCGTTCAGGCCGGCGGAATTTATGTTTATCCGAAACTTTTGAAAGAATGGACTCGATTAGGGTTCAAGTTGATGTTCCATGGTAATGTGCTCGAATTCGATATCGAACGCGACAGTCAAATCACTGTTGTCGTGGGCGAGAAGTCGGGAGCGAGTATCGGCATATTTGGCGGCTCTTTGCAGGCATTACAGCCCGGAGCGGTATATAAATCGCTGTGGGACGGTAATACCTGGCGTGAGTTTGCCAAAGTGGAAGAAGGTGCGACATGAAAAATAGACCGGCGGTTATCATACCCTTAGACGGCTCCAAGACGGCGACCGCGGCGCTCGGCGCGGCGCAAGCGATGGCGATGGCGATGGCCGCGGTCCTCCATATCGTTTACGTTAGCGAAGAGGTGATGGAGGAAAAGGAACTGTTCGAGACGCTCAAGGTAGACGGTCTTGACGTCGAGGATTTCACGATCCGCAGCATTACCGGCGCAACAGTCGTCGATGCGATACTGAAATTCGCCGCAAGCGTTGAAACAGAGATGATAGTAATGTCGAGTCACGGCTGGACATACAATACGCAGCATCTGCTGGGGAGCAACACGATGGGGGTAGTGCAACGCGCCATTGACCCGGTTCTGGTGATTAGCCCCAGTATCACGGCGCTCCCGGATTCGGCCTGGAGACCGAAGAAAATACTCGTCCCGCAAGACGGGTCTCCGACGTCGGCGGCGGTCATCGACAGGGTTTTTCGACTTGCCGAGTTGATGAGCGCCGGCATAGATATTTTAAACATAGGCGTTCTTGGGACGAAACCGCCTTCCGAGGCGGGCACGATTACCGTGCCTAGATACTTGGATTACCCTAGATATGATTGGCCCGCGTGGGCGCGGGAGTTTGTCGAGAGGTTCTACAAACATCTGCCACCCGGCGTCGAACTGCGCATTTTTGAGCGAGAAGGCGACCCGGCCGATGTCATGGTCAAATTCGCCTCCGAAAACGGGGACGATTTCGTAGCGTTCGGGTGGCATGGACATTTAGAGAACGACCGAGCACTAATTGTCAAAAACTTGATTCGAAAGACCGACGTTCCGCTTATGTTTATCTGGTCGAGATAAAAACCCGGCGCGCTCTTGCCGGCATTCGCACCAGCCTTTGTCTTGCCGAGCGGCTGGTTATTTAGTACTATATTAATAGCTTTAAAACAAGAGAGGGTTTCCGCGGACGGCAAAACGCATCATAATAAGTAGTGAATCTATGGGGTCGAGCGCAATGCCGCGATAGTAGAGGCCGCGATAGTAGGGCAAAACATGGGTCAAGAGCTAAAACTAAGAGTGACGATTATCTTTGCGCACGTGCCCCGCTCGGGCTTAGGGCCGCGCTTTACAGCCGGGAGCTGTTTCGACGATGATTTCGCCAGTCAGGCATATGCGCTCCATGATGAGCTGGTCGAGAGGTTCGCGGACCAAATCGAGTGCGTTCTTCATAACATTTTCTTCGATAACCCCGCTGACGTTGGAGACTTGGCCGATAGAATCGTCTGGGACGGTTTGAAGCTCCCGGTGGTCTTCATCGGTGACGAGCCGGAGCTGGTCGGATATATCGACGAACCGACCGTAATCGAGCTTCTACATGAGCGCGGCCTGGAATCTAACCGCCGGGAAACAGAAGAACCTTAGGTTTCGTCCGACCCCGAAACAAAACCAAAACCATCCGAAAAACCAAGCCGTTAGCGACAAAGCCATTGAAATATCCGCGCTGGGAGTATCGGTGGCGTGTTGAACGGGTTGAGTTCGGGTATATATGCGGCAATGAAATCGGTGCATATGTCAAGCCGGTCTCATCCGTGACGCCGCGACACGGTGTCCTCGGAGAGTTTTCGGAGTCGAATGGAGGTGGATGCGTGTCGGATGAAGAGATGTCGGTGTTTCCTCGCTTGAGTCGGAGGGAATTCCTCAAGTACTGCGGGATGCTAGCCGCGTTGATCGGCGCGGGCGAGTCGGCGATACCTGATATCGCCGCGGCGCTTGAGAGACTCGTAAAGCGCCCGGCTGTAGTATGGTCGCTTTTCCAGGAGTGTCTCGGGTGCTCGGTTAGCCTGTTGCAGAGCAGGACTCCGGATGTCGCCAACCTGATTCTAAGGCGGATATCCCTCGAATACCACGAAGCGGTCATGGCCGCCGCGGGCGACCAGGCGCATAAGCACTTTGAGGATATGGTCGAAAGCGGTGATTTCTATTACGTTGTCGAAGGCGCTATTGCGACAAAGATTCCCGAAGCGATAACCATCCATGGCATTAACGCTATGGAGCACGCTAGGGAAACATACAAAAAGGCGAAAGCTACGATTGCGATTGGCAGTTGCGCGACCTTTGGAGGTATTCAGGCCGCGGCACCCAACCCGACCGGCGCCAAGGGGCTCACCGCGTTCTTAAGCGAAGACGCGGGCATAGCCAACCCGGTCGTTGTGAACATCTCACGCTGCCCGGGCAATGCCGAAGACATGCTCGCGGCGCTAACATATGTTCTTCTACACGGAAAACCGCCGGAACTCGATGCGGTCGGGCGACCGGTCTTTCTCTATGGACAGCTCATCCACGACAATTGCGAACGTCGGGGCCATTTCGACGCGGGCCGGTTCGTCGAAGTCTTCGGCGACGAGGCCTCGCGGGAGCGTTGGTGTTTCTATAAGGTCGGCTGTAAGGGACCGCAGACATTCGCGCCGTGCCCGACGACCCGCTGGAACGGCCACTTAAGCTGGTGTGTCCATAATGGGCCTTGTATCGGCTGCGCCGAGCCGGAGTTCTGGGATAAACTGGCCCCGTTCTATGAGCGCGCGCAGAACGTCCAAGTCCCCGGTATCGGCGGGATATCGACGACCAGGATAGGCATGGCGCTCGGCGCCGCTACAGCGGTCGGGCTGGGCGCGCATCTCATCGGGCAAGCGGCGACAGGGCGTTTAGGTAAGGGAGGACCTCCCGAGCCGGAGGAACCGCCGAGAGGAGGTCGTTCATAAATGGCAAGAAAAAAAGTTATCATAGACCCTATAACGCGTATTGAAGGGCATCTTCGCATCACCTGTGTCGTCGAGGACGGCAAAGTGACCGAGGCGTGGAATACCGCGACCCTCTTTCGGGGGTTCGAGATTTTCATGAAAGGGCGCGACCCGCGGGACGCCTGGCACTTCTCGAGCCGCATCTGCGGCGTCTGCCCGACACCGCACGCCTGGAATTCAGTGCGCGCAACGGAAGAGGCTTTCGGCATCGACAAGATGGACGACAATACCCGCCTCATCCGAAACATGATGGAGGCGACACAGGTCGGCTACGACCACATCCTGTGGTTCTACATCCTCAACGCGTTCGATTTCGTAAACGTCCCCAACGCGCTCAACGCGAAACCGACCCTGCCGACGCTCAAGGCTGTCCGGGAGCGCGTGCAGGCGGTCGTCCAATCGGGTCAACTCGGCCCGTTTTCGAATATGTATTGGGACCATCCCGGCTACAAATTACCGGCCGAACTCGACCTCGAGCTGACCGCGCATTATCTGCAGTCGATCGATGTCCAGCAGGCCGCAAATGACGCCGCCGCTTTTATGGGCGGCAAGTACCCGATGATAATGAATTACGCGCCGGGCGGCGTCACCCAGCTCCCAGGTCTCGATGAGATACTCTATTATCAGGGCCGCATGCGCGAGGTCAAAGACTTTATCGATAATGTCATGGTGCCCGATCTGCTGGCAATCGCGCCGTACTATATCGATTTGGCGCAGACCGGGAAGGGAGTCGGTAATTATCTGACATGGGGCCTCCTCGATGAGGAGAGCCAAGACCCTTACGATAGGCTTTTTCCGAGGGGGGCGATTTTCGACGGAAAGCTCCAAGTCGAGAAGGTCGACCCGGATGAGACCCGGATGTACACGAAGTACTCGTGGTTCGGCGACGATGTGGGCGGCGGCAAGCACCCGCTCGACGCGGGGCAGGAGCCGATAGAGTTTACCAAGCTCGACCCGCTCGACAACGAAGGACCGGTCGAGGGCAAGTACGACTGGACGCAGGCGGTGCGCTACGGCAAGGACGACCGTCCGATGGAGGTCGGCCCGCTCGCGCAGATGCTCGTCGCCTACCTCTCGGGGCGCGAGGACACGAAGAAAGTCGTCGATGACACGCTGGCGGCGATAGGGGCCGCCGGCAAACCCGAGGTGCTCATGTCCGACCTCGGACGTATCGCGGCGCGTGTTTTGAAGGCCAAGGTCAATTCGGACAACGCGCTTCGCTGGTCCGACGAGCTGCTGGCAAATATCAAGGCCGGCAAAACAAAGGTCTTCGAATCGAAACCGGTTCCCGCTACCGGCGAGGGGAAAGGCGGCTGGGACGCGCCGCGCGGGGCGCTCTGCCACTATATGCGCATCGAGGACGGCAAAATCGACGCTTACGCCGCGGTGCCCCCGTCCAACTGGAACCTCTCTCCGCGCGACGACAAAGGCGTGCGCGGGCCGGTCGAGGAGGCCTTAGTCGGGCAGAGCGTCATCGACCCGGACAGGCCGCTCGAGATTTTACGCGTAGTCCACTCGTTCGATCCGTGAATGGCGTGCGCGGTTCACGTGATTGAACCGAAATCCAACCGGATTCTAGAGTTCAGAGTCGGCTAGGGGGGTAGCGATGCGGGAAGATGAGACCAGACAGTTCAAACTCGGCATCAGCAAGCATGAGACCAGGGAAGAGCACCCGTTAATGGCGGTAGTGACCCACGGGGTACACCTTATCTCGATGATCGTTCTCATCTGGACGGGCTTCTTTATCCACTCGCCGTTTTACCAGGGGTCGATGATTATCAACAAGACGTTTCATACTATGTTCGCGTTTATCTTAATCGCAACCGGCGTGGTTAGGATGGACTGGGCGTTCTTCGGCAAAGGGTCGGCACCTAGCGGCGGGCGCGCCAAGATTCGCGATTATAAATTCTTTCTTCCGCAGAAGGAGAACCGCGGCAAGCTGTTGCCGATGATTAAGTACTATCTCTTCCTGCGAGGGACGCACCCGAGAACGCAAAAGTACAATCCCCTCCAAAAGACCGCTTACGTCTCGTTGATATTATTTATCACAGTCCAAATAATCACCGGTTTTTCCCTGTTGACCGCGACCGCACAGTTTTTCCTGCCGTTGACTTACCTGTTGGGGGGAACAGCCACGGTACGTTCCATACACTACCTGACGATGTGGGGATTTATCTTCATCACGATGATTCACGTATACTTGGTGCTGACAGAGACCATCCATGAGCTGCCCTTGATGTTCCTATGGCGAGAAGCCCGCGTCGCGGAAGAGCGTCATGGACTCGAGCGCGACGAGTCGGGGGAGTGATGGATATGCCCGGTTTCAAACCGGCGCCCAGGATTACGGTGCTCGGCGTTGGGAATACTCTGATGGGCGATGACGGCGTCGGAGTTGCCGTCGCGCGCGGGCTTGTCGCGGAACTCGAGGACTCACCCGTAAGCGTCGTCCTCGGGGAGACCGCCGGCATGGGGCTTATGAGGCATTTTAGGGAGTCGGACGTGGTTATCGTCATCGACGCGGTCGCCGCCGAAGCCGAGGCCGGCAGCATCTTTCGTTTCAATGCCGACGAAGCGGACATCGTCCATTTAAGGTCTAACAACATCCACGGCATGGGTGTCCCGCACCTTATCTCTAACGCTCGCCTCGTGGGGGCGGACCCGGAGGTCATCGTCTTCGGCGTCCAAGTGGGGGATGTGCGCCCGCGCGATGAGGTACTGACCGAGCCGGTGGCCGCGGCGGTGCCGCGCGTGCGCGCGCTCGTCATCGATGAGCTGGTCAGGTTTGGCGCCGCCCGCCCGTAACGGGCGCCGTAGCGGGCGCTCGATGGATAGATCGGCCAATCGTTTCCTGGAACGCGCCGGACCAGACTCTTGTTTGACTCGTATGATTTATGAGTTGTTTATTACTCCGCCGTGCGCTTTTTAAGCTCTGCGAGCGTATCCTCTAGCTTCCTTAGCTCTTCACCGTAACCGGCCCAATCTCCGGCACGCGATTTCTTCTGCGCGTTATCGAAGAATTTCGAGGCCTCGTCGGTAAGCTCTTTGATGGAACTCGGCGTTTCGGGCCGCGCGGGCTCTCCATCCTTGGCCGGTCGAGGCGGCTCTTTGCCTTCGCCAAAGATAGCGTTGAGCGCCGTGCCCAGGTCGGATTCCATCACGATCTTAGAGCCGTACGCGACGATTACCCGCTTCAGCTCCGGCAGTTCCGTCTGCTCGGCCTGGAGATAGAGCGGCTCGACATAGAGGATCGAGTCCTCCACCGGTATCACAGAGAGATTACCCCGGAGAACTTTTGACCCGCTCTGATTCCACAGTGAAAGCTGCTGCGATATTTCGGGTGTCTGGTCGATGCGCGCCTCTATCTGGAGCGGCCCGTAGACGAGCTTTTGTTTCGGGAACCTGTAGACGAGGAGCTGCCCGTATTCGGCAGGGTCGCTCTTAGCGGCCATCCAGGCGATCATGTTGTTCTTCTTCGCGGGCGTAAACGGCGTCATTATCATGAATTTTTCTCTATCCTCACCGGGAAGTTTCATCATCATATAGTATGGCGAGACCTCTTGTTGCGCGTCGCCGATGATTTCCTTAGGGATACTCCACAAATCTTCCTTGTTGTAGAAGACTTGCGGGTCGGCCATGTGGAAGGTCGCGAACATCTCGCTTTGGACGGCAAAGAGTCCTTCCGGGTACCGGATATGAGCTTTAAGTCCCTCCGGCATCCGCGAGCTGTCTTTAAACAGCCCCGGGAAGGCTCTCTGATATGTTCTTATGAGCGGATCCTCCTTATCGAATACGTAATAGTCGATTGTCCCGTTGTAGGCGTCGATGACGACCTTAACCGAATTTCGGATGTAGTTATCGTCGCCCGCGAACGGCTGTGAATACGGATAGCGGTCGTCGACGGTGTAGGCATCGAGCATCCAGAAGAGCCTTCCTTTGTCTATTACGATATAGGGGTCTTTCTCATATCTGAGAAACGGCGCTACGAGCCGGACGCGCTCGCCGATATTGCGGTTAAAGATAATTCTGCTTTTATCCGTGAGCGAATCCGCGAGAAGCAGCTTCATGCTGTTAAAGCGCCAAGCAAAGGCGGCTTTTTTTAATAAACCATCCATCGCCACACCGCCGGTTCCCTCATACATTGTATAGCTGTTCTCGTTACCCAACGGGTAGTCGAATTCGCGTGTAGTGGTGCCGATGACGATGTAATCGTTGCTCGTCTCGCCGAAATATATTTCGGGACGCGTGACATTCATGCTCGGTATGTCGGTCTTAGGCGGGATGTCTTTTAATATCAGCCTCGGCATGCCGTCTTCCGTGAACTCGTTGACTCTGTTCGCCACTATCCCGTACCCGTGGGTGTAGACCAAATGCTGGTTCATCCAAGTTTTGGCGTTGTCGGAAAGGCTGTCGATATTGAGTTCTCGCGCGGATATCGCTACTTGCCGTAGGGTGCCGTCGATCAGGTAACGGTCGACGTCGACATCGGAGAAGTTGTAGTAAGGGCGAATACTCTGTATCTGGTTATATGTTTTGAGAAGCGGTTGCCAATCCCAGAGGCGGATGTTGTCGATGGTCTGCCGGTTTTTGTTCAGGTCCTCAATGGTAAGCACCTGCTCGGCCGGGAAGAGCTTTTCCTCTATCTTGTCGAGGCCGTACGCGCGTTTGGTAAACTCGATCGACCTCTTTATATAAGGCGCCTCTTTGTCTATCTCGTCCGGTGAGACGCTGTATTGTTGCACCAGAGCCGGGTAGACGCCGCCCGCAAGGACGCTTATGCCCATAATAAACGCGATGCCGGCGGCCGGCAGTCGCCAGCCCTTGAAATGCAGGTTGACCATGAACATCACCGCCGCGATGAACGACGCGTAGAAGAGCACGGTCAGCGCGGGCAGTTTGGCGTGGATATCCGTATAGCCCGCGCCGAAGATGACGCCGGTGTTCGAAAGCAACAGGTCATATGAGTTCAATTTGTACGAAAGTCCGAGTAAGACGAAGAACAAACCGAACAGGACCGAAAGATGGGCTTTCGTATGCGGCGCGAATCTCCGCATGTCCGGACGGAGTGTGATGCCGCCGTTTATCCAGTGTACCGCGCTCGTAAGGATTATTGAGATAACGATAGTCTGAAAACCAAGACTGAGCAAAGCCCGGTAGAACGGGACTGAAAAGACATGAAATGAGAGGTCGAGATCGAAGACGGGGTCTTTAATCCCAAACGGGACCTGGTTGAGGAACTTTAGCACTATATCCCAATAACCCGTCGCCGAGGCGCCGATTATAAACGCGAACCCGAAAGCGATCCCAAACAACAACAGGTTAAAGAGACGCATAAAGGCCGGCGATTTAATAAGCTTCAGTATCTCGTAAAGAGGGTCGTCTTGCGACCCGAACCAATACGGGAAGGGCGGCGCCATTTTTCTGGCTATGAGCATGTTGGCGTAGAGAAAGACAAAAAAGGCAAGGCCGGACGCGACCCAAAGCCCTGTCTTGAGCGAGAGTATTTCGACAAAGACGCCGTCATAGGCGACCTCCTTAAACCAGAGCCAATCGGTAAAGAGGTTAACGAGCGCCTTTGAGAAGAGTATTATCGCAAAGAGTACGGCGAATAGTGCGTAAGTTATTACCTTTCCAGTTTTCAAGGTAGCCTCCGGTTTAGGAATGGAGCCGGCGGCGGTCGTGCCTGTTGTCTCAGGGCGTTTGGGTTGCTGTTGGAACCGGCTTACTTTTATTTAACTAGAAGCCGGACTCAAAAGCAAACCCGAGTCGTATTTTTAAGCGCCGGCAAGAAGCGAGTAGCCCCGGAAAGATAACCGACTCGGCCGGTCGTCGGGGATTGTATATAATTCGAATATTTTCGATAGAAATTTTGCGAAACGGATAAAGCGCGGGTGCGATTCGCCGATATTCGATGAGAAGCCTACTAGGCGTGCAGTTTTCAGCACGAACATTTGCGGAAAACAAATATACAATAACACTGGAGGGAACATTTCAATGAAGCTAAAGACAAGAATGATGCTGGTAATCGGCGCGGTACTCCTGGGAACCTTGGTCGCCACCTTTGTTTTCGTGGCGAATTCCCAGAAGACCCAATCGGAGTCGCTCTATTACAACCAGGCGAAATCGATTAATTCTTCGCTATCGTTGGTGAGGACGGTGGTATCCGGACATGGCGGCGTTTTCGCCAAGCAGAAAGACGGCTTCGGTGTAAGCCCGTTCTTAGCGGGTATTCCCGGTATTAAAGCTGAAATGACCAGCGCGAAAGGTGATAAGTTCGCGTTGATCAACGGGTTTAGCTTTATGCAAGCGATGTCGGATATTTCGCAAAAAGAAGGCAAGGCCGCGTTTACATATCGTGTTCCGAGCGACAAACCGATCAATCCGATCAACAAGCCGAGCGACAAAGAGCTTGAGGTTTTGGGGAGCATGAAGGGCGGCGCACTCACCGAGGAGCATACCAAAGTTGTCGGCGAGGACGGCAAGAAGTACTATGTTTACAATGCCGCGATGGTAACTAAAGAAGAGTGTATGAAATGCCATCCGGAATATACCGTGGGTAAAGTAGACGGTATGGTGAGCATTTCGCTCCCGATCGACGAGGCCGAAGCGCGCAATGCCGCAAGCATGCTTAACCTCGGGTACATTTTTGCCGCCGCTCTTCTCGGCGTAATCGGGGTCACCTATATTCTAGCCGGCCGCGTTACGGCGCCCATAAAGCATCTCGCCGACGTCGCCGATAAGGTCAGCAGGGGTGAGATGGATGTCGTCATCGACATCGACCGGAAAGATGAAATCGGTGAGCTGGCCGAAGCGTTCAACAGGCTCATCGCCAGCATCAAAATTCTCAATATGACGAACGACCAATAATCGAGTTAACCAAAGATCTTGCGGGGGATACGATGTCGGATTTATCGAAGCAGGTTTTAAATATAGCGGTGTCCTATTTGGGGCCGGCGGCGGAACGCTTTCTTGAGAGGCAGTGCAGTGCTCATCTAAACACGTCATTCGAAAACCTCTCGGCCGGCGAAATCCCCGAATTGGGCAGATGGATCACCATATCCGCCGGCCTGGTAATAGGCAAGGATAAGGCCGAGGAATTCTCCAACAAGGTCTTGGCGCTTAAGTAGAGCACTAACAACGAAGGCCTACCATAGAGGGCGGGTGGCGCAAAGCCATCCGCCTTTGTCCTGTTGCGCGCCCGGCGGCGAGCGGGCATCCAAGCTTAGGGTGCCTCCGCCGGCAATCCTATCTTTGGTGTTCGAAGAGCGGCAGCACCAGCGGGAGTACCGCGGCAATATCATCGATTATGTGGTCTGGACAGCTTCTCAGTATCTCGAGGCCGTGGAACCCATAGGTTACGCCTACCGTCAATGTGCCGGCGTTCCTTCCGGCGGCGATGTCGACGTCGGTGTCGCCGACCATGACCGCCGCATCGGGTTGTGAATTAAGGAAGGCCAACGTCTTCAAAATTGGCTCGGGGTGCGGTTTTAAGTTCTCGACGTCTTCGAACGCGACAACGTGGTCAAAATAAGTCGCCAATCCGGTAAGACTCAAAGTCGCCAGGGTCGACGTCCTGGCTCGTGTCGTGACCGCGCCGATTTTCAAGCCGGACCTCTTCAAAGCCTCCAACGTATCCCGCGTGCCCGGATATGCCCGCGCTAAATCGATATGCTCGACCTGGAATGCGCGGTGCATAGCGCTCAGCCCCGATACATCCTCGACGCCGGTTAGTATCTCGTAACACAGGTCCAGCGGTTTTCCCACCAAGCGCGCTATCTCTTCGCGGCTTTTCTCGGGAAAACCGGCGTGCTCCAGAGTGTGCTCGAAAGCTTGAAAGATGAATTCGCTCGTGTCCAGCAGGGTTCCGTCGACATCAAATAGAATAACTTCAAATACTTGCATGGAAACATTATATCAAATGGGCTGCCCCGCGATAACCCCCAATGTCCGTCGCGGGCGTTGCGAGCCCAATGCCGGCGACCAGGCCCAGGTTGCGCGGCGGCCCGATTCGGCGGGCGTTGCGCCAAATATTCACCTGTCGCGGTGGTGAGAATATACGGTTCTGGGAATAACAACAGTATAAACCGAGTGAGTCCGGCTATGTCCATCAATAAAGGACGGCTTCGATGAAACTAATTTACTCCTACGACGAGGTGCGACCCGAGCAGATACTCTTGGCCGGCGGCAAGGGGCTAAACGTCGCACTCATCCATCAAGCGGGACTATTGGTGCCCCCGGGGCTCATACTCTCGGCCGATGCGTTTCGCATGGTCATTGCGGAGCGAGGGCTGGGTGATTTGCCGGCGGCGTTTTTCGGCGCCGGCAAATCACCCGACGTTATCGCGGAGATTTGTGAGAGATTAAAGGACGCGGTAGTCGCGGTCGGCATCGAGGACGAGATACGGGCCTCCCTCATCCGGGTTTTTGAGGAACTTTCGCCGACAAGTTCGGTCGGTCTTATAGTTCGCAGTTCGGCCACGGTCGAAGATTCGCCAAAAGCAAGCTTCGCGGGCCTTTTGTCGTCCTTTCCCAACGTGCGCGATTTCGACGACTTATTGGTCGCGGTGCGCAAATGCTGGGCGTCGGTTTTCACTCCGGAGACACACATCTACCTGAGGGAACAAGGCTTACTCGGGGCGGATGTCGGTGTAGCCGTCTTAATCCAGGCTATGGTCCCGGCCGAGCGTTCGGGCATCGTGTTCTCCAAAGACCCGGTGTCGGGCGACAACGACAAAGTCGTCATCGAGGCTATTCTGGGCTTCGGCGAGGAAATAGTCTCCGGCGAGGTCACCCCCGAGCGCTATCTCTACTCCAAAAAGCGGCGGATGACGGTCAGCCGCAAGCTCGGTCGCCAATCCGAGTTCATCTCACCCACAGGTGAGAGAAGAAAGGTCTTCGAAGAGCTTGAATTGACCCCAAGGCTCAGTGAGGAAGAGGTGTTCGAGCTGGCCGGCGCGGGGATTAAGCTTGAGGATATCTTTGGAAGACCGCAAGACATCGAGTGGGCATATAGCGGCGGCGAGTTTTTCATTTTGCAGTCAAGGCCTATCGTCATCGGCGAGCGTTACGAGAAGCTCTTTCCGCAAATCGGCGAGCACACGGTGTTGTTGAGGGGCAGCGGCGTAAGTCCGGCGATGGGGTCGGGCAGGGTTAAAATCATCGGGCCCGACGAGATTCCCGACACCGACCGCAACACCGTAATCGTCGCGAAGCGCATAACCAATGACTTAGCGGTTCATCTACGGCGCGCGGCGGCGGTCGTCACCGACGAAGGCGGGGCCACGAGTCACGGGGCGAATATATTGCGCGAGTTCAACGTGCCCTGCGTGCTGGCTACCGCAAACGCTACCGAGAAGCTCAAAGAAGGCCGGCTGGTAACGGTAGATGGTTTTAGGGGTGCGGTATACGAGGGAGACCTGGCGGTTCGGACGAACCGGAGCGGTGATGTTCCCGACACCCTAACCAAGGTCTTTATCTCGGTGCTCGTTCCCGAGAAAGCGCGCAACGTCGCGCCGTTCGCCGACGGAGTCTCATCCTTGCGCAACGATTACTTCATGCTCGAATCGGGAGTTCACCCGATCAAGATGATCAAAGAAGGTCTCGGCGTCTATCTTGAGGAGAGCATCGCCAACGGTATCGTCCAAACCCTCCAGCTGTTTAAAGGCAAACCGGTCTGGTATAAGACTATGGACGCGCCAACCGATGAGTTCAGGCGCCTAAAAGGCGCGGACGACCCCGAAGAGCGCAACCCGCTTTTCGGTTGGCGCGGCATCGGGCGAGAACTCGAAGAGCGCGAGATGCTCGAACTGGAATTCACGGCGGTTTCCAGGGCGCTTGAGATAACCGGCGGCGACTTGGGCATCAAACTCCCGTTCATCCGCTTTGTCGACGAATTGCGCGCCGCTAAAGAGGTCATGCGCGATGTGGGATTGCGCCCGCACGAAGACGTCAAGGTCGGGATATCCGTTGAAAATCCGGCGACGGTATTTACCTTGCTCGACTTTATCGATGAGGGCATCGATTTTATCAGCATCGGCATGAGCGACCTCGTGATGTGTACGCTGGCGCTCGATAGGGAGAGCCAAAAGGTAGCCCGCATATTCAGGCCGAACCATGCCGCCGTTTTGCGTCTGCTCGACGAGGTGGCTACTGTCGCCGGCGAGCACAACATCTTCACGTGCGTAGCCGGGGAGAGCGCCCGCGACCCGTCGGTCCTTCCGTATCTGGTCGCCGCCGGCTTCGAGGCAATCGGCGTTTCGCCGGCTTTTTTCTCGGAGGTCAAAAACGAGATAGCGCGGATAGAGGCGCGGATAGAGGGAGGCCTTCGCGATATATAATTCATTGGCGCGAGCGTTTGAATCCGTTAAATCAAGGGAATCATCAAAATGTAATGATATGTCTCCGTCTCAAGCTGGGTTGCCGGAGACATGGGTTGTCGGTGTAGAGGTTTTGGGAGGTGAGAGCAGTGCAAGGCAGGCTTAACTGGCTGGACTGGACCGCGATGACCGTAGCGGTTATCGGAGCGCTAAATTGGGGTTTGGTCGGGTTTTTCAACTTCGACCTGGTCAGGGCTATCTTTGGCGAAGGTAGTCTCGGGACATCCGCGATTAGTGCGGCATCCCGCGTGATTTTCGCGGTCGTAGGCGTCGCGGGTTTGTACTCTATCTACTCGCTGACAAAGGTAGCTTCGGCGCAGTCGCGCTTGATGCCCATTGAAGAGCGGGAGCGCATGAGAAAGGTCGCGTAGCCTATATTCGTGTCCTGATAGCAAGGCGGGCGCGACGCGCCCGCTTTTTTCCTATTATAAGGAGAAATCGATATGCCGGAGTTTGTAAATCCGTTTTCTGGTATGGTGTCGCGCAAGATGACCAAGGATGAGCTGATTAGGGCGATAAGGCTGAATATCAGCGCCGAGCATGAGGCGATTCACCTGTATATGGCGCATGCCGATGCTACCGACGACCCTCTCGCCAAAAAGGTTCTAACCGACATCGCCAACGAAGAGCGTGAACATATCGGCGAGTTTCAGCAACTATTGCGCATTCTCGACCCCGAGGAAGATAAGTATTTAGATGACGGTGCCAAAGAGGTCGAGGAGATGCGCGGCGAACTCGAAGAGTGATCCTCGCGTTTTATATAAGCTGTGACTATTCCGCGATATATGCGGTGGAGAAAGCCAAAATCATCCCCAAGACGGCTTTCTTGATTTTGTCGTGCCAGAGGAATACCATTAATTGCAAAACAGCACGTGTAAAGGAGTTTAAATGTCCACTAAGTGCCCGGGTTCGGATATGAGAAACATCACCGCGGGTGTTTATGCCTGTCCCGGCTGCGGTGAAGCTGTAGAGATCTTTTCGGATGAGATGAGAAGACGGTGTCCGAAATGTAAAGAGTGGGTCGCGAAAGAAGAGACGCCGTCGTGTGTTCAGTGGTGCTCGTCCGCGCGCTCATGTCTCGGCGAGGACCGCTGGCAGGCCGTCATGGAAGCGCTCGGCAAAGACCCCGACAAATAGCCGCATCTCGCAAAAAACCTCGAATCCGCTATCGAGAATCCTTTTATGCCGCCGATAACATTTTTGTACGTGAAAATGACTTTCCGGCGAGGAGGCAAAGGATGTCAAGTTCAAAAGGGTTTGGAGCAGGGGATACGGATTTAGCGAAAGCTAAACGCTATATAAGGTCGACCGGGAAGGTCTCGATCGCGCGATCGTATTTTAAAGAAACACATTGCTCGGTCGAGAACGCCGAAATCGACAGCGAAGGGCTATACTGTTTTGAGAAACTCATACGAACGGCGTTCATCGCAATCATGGGCGAAGACGCGGTACTCGGTCGCCAGGACGGGTTTATAGAGTATATAAAAGGGTTGAGCGATAATTTCGAGAGCCCCATTATTAATGACTGGTCGCCCGAGCAGTCGTCATCGCGGGCGGGCGATTTCATGGTCAGTTTCTATAATATCTACAGCTACCAGTGGAAACGACACGGTCGCCCCGTCGACAAATCGCTAACATGTTTCCTTACGATCATGCGCGAGTGTCTCGACTATAGTTATACTCGCTTAGGGGAGAAACTCGATTCTTTGCCGGCGGGCATCAGGAGTAATATCGATAAGGCGTTCTTCTTGACCAACGGTATTATCGATAGCTGGTATGATGAGAAGGCAGGGGAGCTAGAGGCGGCATAGGGCTCAATCGATAGTGCTCTAGCGGTCTCCCATTTTCTTTAGGATACGGATGAGTTCCGCTTGCTCGTCAGGCGTGAGTCTTTCGATATAGGGCACCATGATGGCGCGGTGCGCTTCGCGTGAGCGCTCGACTACATCGCGTCCCGCGTCGGTCAAATGCAGGCGGGTGACCCGCCGGTCGTTTGCGCACGGCGTTCTGGTCACGAAGCCGGCCTCCACCAGCCGGTCCACCGTTACGGTAGCCGTCGGCTGTCTCACGCCCACGTTCGCCGCGAACGTCGATATATCACAACCTTCGTTAGCCGAGAGAATACGGAGCGCGTGGTGCTCGGCTCGTCTTATTCCGAGAATCTTGCTTACGTGCTGCGGTCGCGATTTTCGCAGCACGCTCAAAAGCCTCTCCAATATCTCATCCGTATTGCGATCTATCGACTCCATCTTGCATTTCTCCTAAAACTTAGATAAACTAAGTATATCATGCTTCCATGAATTGTCTATAGCTTCATATGAGCAGGTTAGCAAGGTATAGATATTATCGGAATAGATGATGGCTTTAATTATATTGTTTAGATACTAGAACTTATAGGTATACTATGGAATGTTTTGCAGGCCCCGGATTTATGGCCGCAACAGCTTGGAAGGAGCACGAAAATGGCTTTTAATGACCGTTTCCTAAGGGCATGCCGGCGCGAGCCCGTCGATGCGACACCGGTTTGGCTGATGCGCCAGGCCGGTCGCTACATGAAGGAGTATCGCGACATCCGCGCCAAATACGATTTCTTGACGATGTGCAAGAAGCCCGAGGTTGCCGCCGAAATAACGCTTCAACCTATCGACGCGCTCGATGTCGACGCGGCGATTCTCTTCGCGGATATCCTGCTTCCGTTTGAAGGAATGGGCATCGACCTGGAGTTCGCGAAAGGCGAAGGCCCGGTCATTCATAATCCGGTGCGCGGCATGGCGGACGTCGCCAACGTTCGCGTTATCGACGCGGAAGAAGCGACGCCGTATGTCGCCGAGGCTATTAAAATACTCCGGCGGGAGCTTGAAAACAGGGTTCCGCTGATAGGTTTCTCCGGTGCTCCGTTTACGCTCGCAAGCTATGTCATAGAAGGCTCGGGCTCGCGAGACTATCGCTACGCGAAAGCGATGATGTACGAGGCCCCTGCGGCGTGGCACGCGCTCATGGAGAAGCTCGCCGAAATAGTTACCCGGTACTTGAAGATGCAGATAGCCGCCGGTGCCCAGGCCGTACAGATGTTCGATTCTTGGGTCGGCGCGCTAAACCCGAACGATTACCGGGAATTCGTGATGCCATACAGCGCGCTCGTCATGGATAACCTGGCCGACGCCGGTGTCCCGCGAATCCATTTTGCGAACAACGCCTCGACCCTTCTCGAACTCGTATCGGAAGCGGGCGGCGACGTGGTCGGTATCGACTGGCGCGTCAATCTCGACGAAGCTTGGCGCAGAATCGGATATGATAAGGCCATCCAGGGCAATTTCGACCCCATCGCCCTCTTCGGTCCCGTTGAAAGCATCGAAGCGCGGGTAAAGGATATCCTTGACAGAACGGACGGGCGACCGGGACATATTTTCAACCTCGGCCACGGCATCCACAAAGAGACACCGGTCGAGCATGCCAAAGCGCTCGTCGACGCCGTGCACAGGTTGAGCAGGAGGTAGGGATAAAGCGGGTACTCGCTCAGGGCTTTAGCCTGATATTCCCTCGCCTTGAGGGTGAGAGGGTCACCCGACAACCAGTGACCGCCCGGAAGGAGCGTTAGCTTTGTCTTCAGAAATAACGACGTCTCACAACGAGACTATCGGTGTCATGCTCATGGCCTTCGGCGGCCCCGATTCGCTCGATGCCGTCGAGCCGTTCATGGACCGGCTCATGAAGGGGAGAAAGCCGACACCCGAAATAATCGAGCGCGCCAAGAATAAATACCGGCTCATAGGCGGCAAATCACCGCTGCCGGCCATCACGCAAAGACAAGCCGACGCGCTCGAAGCTGTGCTCAATGAGACCTGCGCGGGCGCGCGCAGGTTCAAAACCTATGTCGGGATGCGCTACTGGCGCCCGTTTATCGAAGAGACAATCGAGAAAATGGCGGACGCCGGCATAAAGCGGGCATTCGCTATCAGTATGTCGCCCCACCACTCGCGGGTCAGCACGGGCGCTTATGCCGAGGAGATCGAGAGGGTGGTCGGCGAGCGCGGGTTGGACATAACGATAGAAATGCTTGAGGGTATCTACAAACACCCGGCTTTTATCGATGCGATTGCCGAGAAAGTCACGGCCGCGATAGAGAGGTTTCCCGAAGATAGGCGCATGGGGGTCAAAATCGTTTTCAGCGCGCATGCTCTTCCGATGTCGTATATCGAAGCGGGCGACCCTTATGTCGATGAGATAAAGATTACCATTGATGAAGTCTTAAAGAAGATAGCCCCGCATTCCTGGCGTATCGCTTATCAGAGTAAGGGCAACATTCCCGGTGCGTGGTTGGGCCCCACAGTCGAGGAGGTCTACGAGGACATCGTCGAGGAGCGGTGCGCCGATGTGCTTATCGTTCCCGTCGGTTTCGCGGCGGATCACGTCGAAACGCTCTGGGACTTGGATATCCACCACAAACGCCAAGCGGAAGAGCTGGGGCTCGCTTACGAACGAGCCGAAGCGCTCAACGACTCGCCCAGGTTTATGGAAGCGCTCGCGGATATGGTATGCGCTGCCCTAAACCGCGAAGAGACCGGACCCGCACACTAACGGCGGTTAGCCTATAATGAGGTGTTAATTTTGAAAAAAACGGCCATAATCGGAGGCGGAATAACCGGTCTTTCGGCGGCTTTGACAATCGAGAACGCGCGCAAAGAAGGCGCCGATGTCGATTATATCGTCCTCGAGAAGAGCCTTCGGCTCGGGGGTAAAATCCGCACCGAGCGGACGAAAGAAGGCTTTGTGGTCGAAGGCGGCCCCGATTGCTTTGTCTCGACCAAGCCGTGGGTCTTCGAACTGTGCCGGAAACTCGATTGCGAAGATACCCTCATCGGCAGCAACGATGAGCTTAAGAAGACCTTCATTCTCGTAAAAAACAAGATGCGCGAGATGCCCGACGGCATAATGATCATGGTTCCGACAAAAATAATGCCGTTTTTGACGACCGACCTTTTCTCCTGGCCGGGTAAAATCCGCATGGCCATGGACTGGTTTATCCCGAAGAAAAAAGTGGCGGGCGATGAGACCCTGGCGAGTTTCGTGGACCGTCGTCTCGGACGCGAAGCGCTCGACAGAATCGCCGAGCCGCTGGTAGCCGGGATACACGCCGGGGACCCCGAGACTATGAGCCTGGCAGCGACCTTTCCCAATCTTCTCGATATGGAGCAGAAATACGGCAGCCTTATCAAGGGGATGCTGGCCGCGATGAAAGCGCGGCAGGGAGGTGCGTCGCATGGAGTCGCCGCTGCGAAACCGAAAGGTCCCCCGCGAACGTTTTTCATGTCGTTCAAGCGCGGCATGCTCGACCTCGTAGAGGAGGTCTTGAGCGCGCTCGATAAAGAGAAAATCATGCTGGAAGCCTCGGTCGACCGGATAACGCAGGCTAGGCACGACGATGGGAATACGCAATATCGTCTACACCTAGCGTCGGGCTCGACAATCGATGTCGACGCCGTTATCATAACGTCCCCGTCTAACGTCGCCGCGGACATCATCGACGAACTCGACGGCTCGCTCGCCGGCGCTCTCCGCGAAATTCCGATGGTATCGTCGGCCACCGTCTCGCTCGCGTTCCGCAGAAAGGACGTCAAGCACGACTTCAAGGGCTTCGGGTTTATCGTGCCGATGTCCGAGGGCCGCAAAATCATGGCCTGTACGTGGAGTTCGAGTAAATGGGGCGGACGCGTGCCCGACGATGAGCATGTCCTAGTGCGTGTCTTTGTCGGCGGCGCGCGCAACCAGCATCTCGCCGCTGTTCCCGATGACGAGATGCGGGCCATGGTAAAATCCGAATTAAAGGACTTGATCGGTATCGACGCGGAGCCGGTCGATACGTGGATATTCAGGTGGCCGGGAGGGATGCCGCAATACACCATGGGCCATCTCGACAGGGTCGCCAAAATCGACGAACTCGTCGCCAAACACCCCGGCTTATATGTCGCGGGCGGTTCATATCGCGGGGTCGGCGTGCCCGATTGTATAAACTCGGGCGCTAAAGCCGCGGAATCCGCCATGGCGCATATATAATCACCTCATCAGGCGAGTTCTTTGCCGGTTCGTTTCATGTTATTATGTTAACAATCGTGTCCGGCATTTTGCCCGGCTTACCGACGTTGGTTTCTATACGGGGGCAGGTTGGCGTCTGATGAAGACAGCAGACTCAAATGGCGTGGCGACAAATAATATGCTCGTTAGAGGCTATACCGTTCAGGTTATCGCTGCCGCAGCCGTTCTCGCGGGGCTCTACGCATCGAGCCTCTACAACTACCTTCTCTTCCACAGCCTAGTCGAGTTGTTCAGCGTTGTAATAGCGGCGGGCATTTTCATGGTAGCCTGGAATTCCCGCAAATTCATAGAAAACGACTACCTGCTCCTGCTGGGCATCGCGTATCTATTCGTCGGCGGAGTCGATCTAATCCACACGCTCGCATACAAGGGGATGAACATTTTTCCGGGTTTTGACGCCAATCTGCCGACCCAGCTCTGGATACTGGCGCGATATATGCAGAGTGTCTCGCTTCTGCTCGCACCCGTCTTTCTCGTCCGGAAGCTCAATTACCGTGTCGCCGCAATCGCTTATGCGGGGGTGTCCGTTCTGGCGCTTCTCGCTATTTTCGAGTGGGGCATATTCCCCGATGCGTTTATTGAAGGAACCGGTCTGACAACTTTTAAAGTCGCGAGCGAATACATCATCTCAACGATATTGCTCGTCTCGCTCTATCTGCTCTACAAACGCAAGGCGTTTTTTGACGCCGGGGTTTTGCGTCTCCTTGCGGCGTCGATTCTCGTCACCGTCGCGTCCGAGATGGCGTTTACGCTCTACACCGACCCCTACGGGTTCTCCAATCTGACCGGGCATTTCCTTAAGATAGTCGCGTTCTACCTCGTTTACAGAGCGCTCATCGAGACCGGCCTGGCGCGCCCGTATAGCCTTCTCTTCAGGAATCTTAAGCTGAGCGAGGAGGCTTTGCGCGAGAGCGAAGATAAATATCGCAACCTCTTCACAAGCATGAACGAGGGGGCGATTCTTCACGAGGTCATCTATGACAAAGACGGCCGCGCCGTCGATTATCTTATTAAAGACGTCAATCCAAGGTTCGAATCTATTCTGGGCATTAAGCCGGCGGACGCCGAGGGCAAGAGGGCGACCGCGCTGTACGGCACCGACGAGGCGCCATATCTCGATGTCTATGCGAAGGTCGCCGAGACCGGGGAGCCGGTCCAGTTCGAGACCTATTTTTCACCGATGGACAAGCACTTCAGCATATCGGTCTTCTCCCCGGCCGCCGGCCAATTCGCGACCATCTTTACGGATATTACGGCGCGCAAGCGGGCTGAAGACGAGATACGCTTGCTGACCAACCGGATGCGCTTGCTGCTCGAATCGACCGATGAGGGTATCTATGGAATCGACCTCGAGGGCAGGTGCACCTTCTGTAATCTGGCGGCGGCGGAGATGCTCGGCTATGAGCCCGAAGAGGTTTTAGGTCGCAAGATGCACGAGCTTATGCGCCACAGCAAGAGCGATGGCTCCCCGTACCCGGTCGAAGAGTGCCCCGTGTACAACGCGGCGCGCACCGGGCACGGCGCACGCGTCGATGATGAGGTCTTTTGGCGCAAAGACGGCGGCGCGTTTTCCGTGGAGTACTCATCGTACCCGATCTTTGAGGATACCGCTATCAGCGGAGCGGTTGTGACCTTCATCGATATCACCGAGCGGAAACAGGCGCAAGAGTTAAGCGACGCTCTCAACAATATCAACGCGGCAATCAACTCGACGCTCGATTTCGACGAGATCATGGAGCGAGTCGTCGTAGAATCGGCGAAAGCGGTCGGCGCGGAGACGGCCGCCGTCGTTTTGCGCGAAGACGACGGCTGGGTGGCCAGGTATGTCTTTGGGCTCGAGCCGGAGATGGTGGGCGCGCGACTTACCGACGAAGAGTGTCCGCATGCTATGCTCGCTGTAAGCCGGCGCGCGCCGGTCGCCATCGACGACGCGTACAACGATGAACGTGTCAACCGGAGAGTCATGGAAAACCTTAATATTCGCTCGGTCTTGGTATCCCCGTTACTCGTCAGAGACGAGGCCATCGGTGCGCTGTTCTTCAACTATCACTCGGGGGTCGTGCATTTCTCCGAGGCTCAAGTCGATTTCGCCAACAAGCTTTCGGCATCGGTCTTGCTCGCCCTTGAGAACTCGCGCCTCTATGAGGCCGAACGCAAAATCGCCGACACGCTGCAGACCGCCATATTGACCGTCCCAAGGGAGATTGCCGGCGTTGATTTCGGTTATATGTATCGCTCGGCTACGGAAATAGCCAGAATAGGCGGGGATTTTTACGATATCTTCGAACTCGGCGAGTCGCTTATCGGATTTGTGGTCGGCGACGTATCCGGTAAAGGCCTCGCGGCTGCGACGACCACATCTGTCGTCAAAAGTACAATCCGAGCCTTTGCCTATCGCGACCCCGACCCGCGGCATGTGCTGACACAGACGAACCATGCTATCGAGCGGCAGATGAAAGAAGGTCAATTCGTGACCGCGGTCTATGGCATAATCAACACTTCGACCGGTGAGGTCGCGATGGCGAGCGCCGGCCATCCCGACCCGTTTCTATGCACAATGCGCGGGTGCTTCAAGGAAGTCGCGAGAAGAAACCCGCCGCTCGGTGTTTTCACAGACGTTGAGTATTCGGAGTTTACAGCGAAATTGTGTCTCGGAGACACGCTGGTCCTATATACCGACGGGCTGGTGGAAGCGCGTCATGGAAGCGAATTCTTCGGCGACGAGCGGGCGGGAATAGTGCTTGATACCGTATATGCCGCTCCGACCGGAGATATGGTCGAGGCGCTGCTCGCCGCCGCGTCGGAGTTTTCCAAGCACAAACTGACCGATGACATCGCCGTCGTCGCGATCCGCTACGTACGGGGTGATGCCTGCGACGATAGTGGGGCCGACGCGGGAGGCGGTTAGGTTATGCCGGCGCTCGCCATGGCGTTGGGGGCGTTGGGCCTATGTTTTCTTACGTCCGCTGTTTGATGTATAATCGTTCTGGGAGTTATGTGATGTGCTAATCGCGTGATCTTAGCTTATGTGCCGGACTTTGCGGTAACCAAAGAAAGATATGGCCGATGGGGAGGGGTATGTTGCCCCTTTCGGTTTAGAGGATAAACTTAGCCGGCCTATGGCGAACGAGCGGGATATCGGGGGAAAGAGCGTGGCCTGCATACGGGTGTTTATCGTCGACCAAAACACAATATTACGGGAAGCCTTGAAAGCGATACTCGGTCCGGAAAATGATATTGAGATAGCGGGCGAAGCCTCGAATGTAGACGAGGCGTTGACGGGAATCACCAGCGACAATACCGATATTATTCTAACCAGCATATACTTGCCGGATCAGGGCCTATGCAGGCTTCTCGAGTTCGCGAACTCGTCGGCTCGGTTCATCGTGTTCTCTCTCGGGCGCCCCAAGGAAGCGCGGACTCTACTATTCGACCTTAAGGTCTCCGGCTTACTTAAGATGAACGCCGTTATGGAGGATATCAAGCAAGCGGTTAGGACGGTAGCTTCCGGCGACATATACATAGACCCCGTAATATCGGATGCGTTGCTCGATGGGAACATAGAGAAAAAAGGGGTAAGGCTTTCAAACCGGCAACTGCAGATCTTGAAGATGATATGCGAGGGGTTTACAAATAAACGTATCTCTTTTGAGCTTGGAATTAGTGAAGACACCGTCAAGACGCATGTCCGCAGCATTCTCAAAAAGCTAGGCGCGGCCGATAGGGCGCAGGCAGTCTCGAAAGCCTACGAGAGCGCTATATTGAAGTAGGGCAAGTCCTCTCAACCAGTAACCATCCGTTGATTTTTTGTACCCATCTTAAGCTGTCTCCGCCAATCGTTTCAATCCCAATAAATGGAATCTTCTTGACAACATACCATGCGGGGTATTATATTAGTAATCACGTTAGTATGAGGCGACCCGGTGTCGCTTGGTATTAGCGGCGTTTCAAATAAAGTTAACAGCGGCTATTTCGTAGACTTATGATTAGACAGTGCTCGATTTTGTGATGAGGCCGTCGCCTTAGCCTATTTGGAGGAACTTTCCGTGAAGCAGTTATTTAAAGCCCTTGCGAATCCCGCCAGGGTTGAGATTCTCAAAGTGCTCAGTGCCGCCCAGAAGGGGCAGGGTGCGCATATCGCCAACGGTGAGACGAGCGTGAATATAATCGTCGAAAAAATACCGTTGTCGCCATCGACCGTCTCTCACCACTTAAGCGTTCTCAAGAAAGCCGGTGTCGTCCGCGCGCGGAAAGAGCGTCAGTGGATATTCTACTCCATCGACAGAGAGCCCCTCGAGAAGATGAGGGAGTTCCTGGCCGAACTGTAGTCGCAAGCTATGGTCGCAACTCTTGCCTTACCCCCGGTGGGCTTTATCCAACCCATAATTGCGCACAATCCCAAGGTTAAATCGCAGCAAAATTCGGCATAAAGAAGTAAGACTTCAATTCAAGGATAAGCTTAGTTTTCTTAGGGGGTAATATTATGGCCGATACGAGAAAAACCCGTGTTCTGGTAGTTTTCTACAGCATGACGGGAAACACAGCGGCGCTGGCGCGCTCGGTAGCGCAGAGCGCTGAGGAGCATGGCGCACAAGTCAGGATGCGCCAGGTCAAAGAACTCATTTCGCACGATGTCATCGAGGCGAATCCGAAGATGAAGCAGGTAAAAGAGGAACTCACCGATGTTCCAATCGCCGCCAATGATGACCTGGAGTGGGCCGATGGTATCGCGTTCGGGACGCCCACAAGGTACGGAACCATGACGGCGCAGATGAAAGAGTTTATCGACCAGACCGGAGCGTTGTGGGCGGCAGGGAAGCTAGTCGACAAGGTCGCCGGGTTCTTCACGAGCACCGCAACACTTCACGGCGGTCAAGAGAGCACTCTGTTGAGCATGATCACGCCGGTCTTGCATTTCGGGATGATCCCGGTGGGCGTGCCGTATAGCGACGCACAGTGTATGTTTGAATTGACTGTAGGAGGAGGCTCCCCGTATGGAGCCTCGTCGGTCTCCGGACCCAATGCGGACAGGCCGCCGACTGACAACGATCTCATCGTCGCGCGGGCGCTCGGCGCGCGCATTACGAAGATCGCCTCACGCATGGTCGGTGTCACGGAGGAGAGAAAAGACGCGTAACGCGCGCTGCCGATGCTTTGCCGGTGAACTATAATCGCTCGCTTGACATTTATGAGTGGGCGATTTATTGTGATGTTATGAGCATATGCTCATAACTCTTGAGAGGGGCACGCACATGCCGAGGCCGGTCAAGTGTCGCCGGATAGAATCAAAACCCGATGTCGAGCTATTTAAGCCGCGAGGCATACCGGCGTTCATGCTCGAGGAGGTCGTGCTCGGTTTCGAGGAACTCGAAGCGGTGCGTCTGAAAGACCTTGAAGGGCTAGACCAGGCATCGGCCGCAGCGCGCATGGATATCTCAAGGCCGACGTTTCAGAGAATCTTGCGCTCGGCCAGGGCAAAGATCAGCGACGCCCTGGTCAATGGGAAAGCGATTCGCATTGAAGGAGGCGTCTACGCGATAACAGCAGATGTCCGCAAATGTTGTGCCTGCGGGCACCGGTGGCACGCAAGAGAGGCCGAGGGATGCCCGGTGTGTGCGGGGAAGCTATAAGCAAAAGGCTTTGAAACGACGCAGATGCTTCGCCGAAGTGACGGAGCACCCATAGAATCAACAGGAGGTAGTTAAGATGAAAATAGCAGTATCTACGGAAGATGGCGCGCAAGTCTGCGGCCATCTAGGGCATGTCAGTAAATTCTTGGTATATGAGGTGGATAACGGGTCGATTGTCTCAAAAGAGATTCGCAGTGTAACACCGGTACATAACCCGCAAGACCATCACCAACACGGAGAACATGACCATAATCGCGCGAACCACAATGGCGACCACCACGGGGGCTTAGTCGGGTCGATATCCGACGTCTCCGCGGTCATCACCAACGGCGCCGGAGGCGGCATGATCGCGGCGCTTAAAGGTGCGGGGATTGACCCGGTCGTCACGCCGGAGAGCGACCCCGACGTCGCGGTCATGGCGTATATCGCGGGAACGCCGGCACGGTCGAGCCAGGGCTGCCGCGGCTGCGGTGGCGGCCACCACAACCATTAAGTCGAAAAAGCTTTATTCTAAAAGAGGTTTCTGTCGATCTATCGATAAATGGGAATATCGGAGAACCTGCGATGGCTAATGACTACACGCTCAGAAATCTAAGACAAGATCTGTGGCCGGTTTTTAAAAGGATGCCGGCCTATGCCAAGCTTATCAAGCTGCTGGCTTCGGACCCGCGCCTCTCCGGTAAGCAAAAGACCAAGCTCGCCGCGGGGCTGGGCTACATGGTCTCGCCTATCGACCTCATCCCCGGCTTCATCCCGGTTCTGGGCCAACTCGATGACGTCCTGGCCGTCCTTATCGTCTTGCGCAATGTTTTGCGTTCGTCCCCCCGCGAGATAGTAGAGCCGTATCTTATCCAGACCGAGTTGACCCGCGAGCTAATCGACGAAGACATCGGCACATCCGCACGCGTCTTGCGAGCCGCCTCTATCACATTAGCCAAGAAGACCGGCCGCGGCATCGTTAAGGCGGGACGCTTCGTTGGGAATAAAGTAAAAGAAAAATTAACCAATGCTGTTAATAAGAATAAGCAATAGTTTTGTTTAGTGCCGCATAATTACAGCACAGAAGTTCGGTAAAGCCTCTATGTCTAACAGCCGCTTGCAAGCGCACAGTTACTCCTGAGAAATCCCCTGAGGTTAGAATTATTTACTTTTTAAAAATAAGATTATATAATACTAAGATAAGCAAAGGCTAATATTAAGTTTTAGTGATTCATCTACCGCGTTTCTGCCTCTCTCTTTGTGGATATATGAAAGGAGCCCCAATGACAAGAACACGAGAAGAGATCCTACAAGACCTGGCGGGTAGCGTCCTTAATATGGATGAGGACCTCGCCGTAAGAACCGCCCGCGAGGCTATCGAATCCGGCCTGGATGCCTACGACGCGATCTCGAACGGATTGGTGGTCGGTATGAACAAGGCCGGTGACCTCTATGAGGAAGAAGAATACTTCGTTCCCGAGCTTCTGATTTGCTCGGACGCGATGTATGCGGCGCTCGATATTCTGAGGCCGCGGCTTAAGAAAGAGAATGCTGAGGATAAGGTCGGCTGCGTTATCGGGGTCGTCGAAGGCGATACGCACGACATCGGCAAGAACCTCGTCAGGATCATGCTCGATGTGGCCGGCTTCGACATTCACGACCTCGGGCGAAACGTTCCGCTCGCTGACTTTGTCGAAAAAGCGAAAGAGGTCAACGCGGAACTCATTTGTCTTTCCACGCTTATGACGACGACGATGGACGGCATGGCGACGGTGATCGAGATGCTGAAAGAAGAGGGTATCAGGGATCGCTTTAAAGTCTTGATTGGCGGCGGTCCGATATCAAAGGCGTTCGCGGATAAAATCGGCGCGGACGGCTACGCCGAGAACGCCGCGACGGCAGTCAAAGTCGCCAAGGAAGTCTGTGCCAAGTCCAAATCTATGTTGTAATCGGTCGAAAGGAGAAGACGATGCGGACGATGACGAAGATTCCTCAAGACACCCAGACGTCGCTCGAGAGAGTGCTCTGTTACTTACAAGGTGAAAAACCCCAGCGAATCGCGTGTTTTCCAATAATCTTGAACCACGCCGCCCGCGTGTTGGGCGAGCCTGTCGGCAAGGTTATACGCGACGGCGAACTCTACGGCAAAGCTCATGTCGCTGCTTACAGGAGGTATGGCAACGACATAATACTGTTCCTCTCGACCACGTCCACTTTGGCGGAGGCGATGGGGACAAAGATGGTCTTCTTTGATTGGGATGCTCCTCAAATCTCTGAACCGCTCATTCAAGAACTCGATGATATCAAGAAGGTGCGCATGCCTGATTACCTAAGGGACGGGCGGCTTCCCGTATATCTCGAGGCAACCGAGCTTGCGGTGAGCGAAGTGGGGCACGAGGTGCCGGTAAGCACCGTCTTGGCCGGGCCTTTTACTACGGCGGCGGCGCTCCGCCCGATCGAACTCTTCACGCGCGATCTCTACAAGAACAAAGAGTGGGTTCATGAGCTTCTCGAGATTTGCACGCAGGCCGCAATCGGCTTTATCGATGAGATATTTAAAAGAAAATCCATCCCTTACATCGTTGAGCCGATTGCATCGGCAAGCATTGTGAGTCCGAAGATGTTCAGAGAGTTCGTAACACCTTACCTTAAACGCATAGCCGACCACATTCATGCTAACGGCGGCGGCCTGCCCGCCTGCCTTCACATCTGCGGCAAGACGAAGCCCAACTGGGAGGCGATGCTGGAGGCGGATTACGATCTCTGGAGCCTCGATGCCGTCGATATGGGCGAGGCGAAAGACGCAGCAGGCCACCGGGTCGTCTTTGTCGGAAACGTAACCCCGGCTAATCTGCTGAAGAACTCGCCGGAAGAGATCGACGCCGAGGCCAAGTTGGTCTGCGAGAAGGCTCTGGATGCTCCGCGGGGCTTGATCCTCGGCTCCGGCTGTGAGGTACCGATTGATACCCCGCCGGAAAACATCGATGCGCTGATTAACGCGGCCCGCAAGTACGGCAGATTCGATAACTAAGCGGGGAGAGTCTTGAACGAGAGAGAGCGCTTGATCAGTGTGTTAAGAAAAGAGCCCGCCGACCGGCGTCCTTTTATCTGTCCCGGCGGCATGATGACGATGGTCGTCACCGAACTCATGGAGAAAATCGAGTGTTACTGGCCGGAGGCCCACATCGATGCCGAGAAAATGGCGGCGCTTACTATGGCGGCGAACCGCTTAGCGGGTATTGAAAACCTCGGTGTGCCGTTCTGTATGACGGTCGAGGCCGAGGCGATGGGTGCGGAGGTCGACCTCGGCACTAAAGACATAGAGCCGAGGGTCGTCGCGTATGCCGCAAACTCGATGGCGGACATGGACGCCCTGTCGGCGATCGATGTTATGAGTGGGCGCGCGAAGGTGTGCGTCGATGCCGTAAAGATATTGAAGCAAAAGGCGCCGGATGTTCCCGTTATCGCAAACCTCACGGGACCTGTAAGCTTGGCGACGTCTCTTGTCGACCCACTCGTCTATTACCGGGCGCTGCGAAAAGACAAAGAGGCGGCGCATGCGCTTACCGGGCGCTCGACCGAGAGCCTTATAGCGTTCGGTGACGCCATGCTTGAAGCGGGGGCGGATGTTCTCTGCATTGCCGACCCGAGCGCCACCGGCGAAATAATCGGGCGCGAAGCGTTCGGTGAATTCGTGCTACCGTACCTAAACGAGATGCTCGACCATTTTCGTAACGTCTTCGATGTTCCCGCCATCGTTCATATCTGCGGCGATGTGCGAAGCCTTGGAACGGCGCTCGCCGATATTTCCGCCGAGGCGATCAGCGTCGATTCGGTTGTCGGCATAAAGACGCTCAAAGAACTTATCGGAGGTAAAGTCACCATGGGCAATATCAGCACGCGCTTGCTTGAGAAAGGCGAGCCGGACTCGGTGTTTAAGTCGGGCATGAACGCACTCGTTAGCGGCGGTGTCGATATTCTTGCGCCGGCGTGCGGTATCAGCCCAAAAACGCCGATTCGGAACATCAGAAGCCTCCCGAAGGCTATCGCGCGAACCAAACCCCAGGCGCCCTGTTGTTAGATCAAAGAGGTGTTGGAGGAGCCTGATCGATGGAAGAATTCGAGGTACAATTCCTGCCGCAAGGCAAGACGGTACGAGTTCGCAAGGGTATGAGCGTGCTCGATGCGGCGCGCGAAGCCTTTATCGACATCGAAACGTCGTGCAACGGAAAGGGCACCTGCGGGAAGTGCCGCATCCGCTATGTCGAGGGGACGGCGGGTGCGCCGCACCGCGACGAGCTTATCCATATCGGCAAAGAAGACCTCGATGCCGGGGTTCGTCTGGCATGCAGGACTACTGTCTCGGACAGGGCATCCGTTAACGTTATCGACGAACCGAAGAAGAAGCACCGCATCTTATCGGAAGGCTTCATGCCGTCGTTTACGCTCGACCCCAACATTCGCAAGGTCTACGTTGACTTGCCAAAGCCGTCGCTTGAAGATAATGTCGACGATATCGGGCGCCTTGAGCGGGCGCTCGGTCTTCGCATTGCGGATAGTATGCCGATAAGTCTTCTCCGGGAACTCCCCGGCATATTGCGCGAGAATGATTTCAAGTTGACGATAGTCCATTCCGGCGGGGACATCATCGCCATAGAGGCCGGAGATACGTCCGCACGGTGCTACGGGGTCGCGGTCGATATCGGGACTACGACCGTCGTTGCCTCGCTGGTCGATCTTGACTCCGGAGATGAGCGCGCTTCGGCCTCGATGATCAACCCGCAGAAGAATTACGGCCTCGATGTGCTCACGCGAATCGGGCACATCCGGGCACATCCGGGAGCGTTGCATGTACTTAGCGGCCTTATCCGGCAAGGCATTAACGCGCTCATCGGCGAGGTGTGTGAAACGGCCGGCGTCGACAGGCAATATATTTATGAGGCGGCGGTCGCCGCCAATTCAACGATGATGCATTTGTTTATCGGTGTCGATGCGACGGCTCTCGGCTCGTCGCCGTACGTTTCGGTATTTACGTCCGCCCGGAGCCTGCCCGCGGCCAAACTCGGCCTGGAAATATCCGAATGTGGAACCGTCTATTGTTTGCCCGCGGTCTCGAGCTATATCGGCGCCGACATTACCGCCGGGCTTATCGTCGCAGAGCTTGATAGACAGGAACAGAAAGCGCTCTTTATCGACATCGGCACCAATGGCGAGATAGTATTTGGCTCGAAGGACGGCTTGTACGCCTGTTCGTGCGCGGCCGGGCCCGCGCTCGAGGGGATGAACATCACTTGTGGGATGCGGGCTGCCGAGGGCGCCGTCGAGAAGGTCTTTATCGATGACGTTGTATCCATTCATACGATCGGGGACAAGCCCGCTACCGGGATATGCGGCAGCGGGATTATAGACGTGGTCGCCGAGCTTATCAAAGCGGGGGCGATAGCGCCATCAGGCAGGCTCGCCAAGTTCGCTGATGGCGAGGCGCCGCTCGCATGCCACGCGCACCTGCGAAATGGTAATAAGGGGGTTCGCTTTGTGCTCAGCGACGCGTGTGAGACACGAAGCGAGGTCGCTATTACCCAAAAAGATATCCGGCAGGTACAGCTTGCCAAAGGGGCGATTTTGTCCGGCATCGTGTCGCTGACAAGTCAGCTCAATATCGGCGTGGCCGATATTGAGCGGGTCTATGTCGCCGGCGCATTCGGCCGGCACGTTCGATTAGAAAGTCTTGCACGCCTGGGAGTGTTTCCAGATGAGTGTCTCGACCGGGTCACACTGGTCGGGAATTCGGCGAAGACCGGGGCGATGCTCTGCTTGTTATCGAAAGAGAAGCGGGAAGAGGCGACCCGCGTTGCGCGGCGCGTTCACTATATCGAACTTTCGTGTTACCCGCGTTATGACCGCTTGTTCGCAGAGTGCCTGGCGTTTCCCAAGACAAAAGGGGAAATTCGTTGAGTTTAGGAATCGGAATCGACACCGGCGGAACCTTTACCGATAGTGTTATCGTCGAAATCGACTCAGGGCGGGTGATATCAAAAGCGAAGGCCCTGACGACTAAACAAGATTTAAAGATCGGAGTGAAGAACTCCCTTGATGGCCTCGACAAAAGTCTATTTCAGCAGGTGAGGCTGGTGTCGCTCTCGACTACGCTCGCGACAAATAGCGTCGTCGAGGGCAAGGGTTCTCGGGTCGGCCTCATCATGGCGGTTCCTAATCCCGCCACCTTCGCATTTCAAACCGACGTACCCCCCGAAGATATAGCGATTATAGCCGGCGCCCACAATAAGAACGGCGAGGTCTCGACCGGTCTTGATATGGCGGGGGCCACCGAGGCGATCCATGGCATGCTCGATCGGGTCGATGCCTTTGCGGTCTCAAGCTATTTCAGCATCTACAACGCGGAGCATGAGGTAAAAATCAAGGAACTCGTGACGTCGGCGTGTTTGCGACCCGTCGTCTGCGGCCACGAACTCTCCGGCCATGTCGGCATGGTCGAGCGAGCCGCGACCGCCGTGCTCAACGCGCAACTCTTGCCTGTTATAAGGGAATTGATCGAGGCTGTCAAAGACATGCTTGCCGATAACGGGATAGCCGCTCCGCTTATGGTGGTAAAAGGCGACGGTACGCTCATCGCCGAGCATATCGCCGTCGATAAGCCGGTCGAGACAGTGCTTTCCGGGCCGGCCGCGAGTGTCGTCGGCGCATGCGAGCTTACCGGCTTAAGAGACGCTATTGTGGTCGATATGGGCGGCACTACAACCGATATAGGTATCGTCCGCTCGGGCGTGGTTACGACGAGCGATGAGGGCGCGGTTGTCGGCGGACGGCAGACGCGTGTGCAAGCGGTCGATATGTTGACTGTCGGTTTAGGGGGAGATAGTAAGATCGCGGTTGCATCACCCCAGGACATACGGATTGGGCCGCGCCGGGCCACCCCGCTGTGCTCGACGGCGTCTCAATTTCCCGCTATCAAGGATGCCCTTAGCGCAATGCTGTCGGTGCGTGGAAAGAGGTTAAACGAGTTCGACCTCGATTTCTTTACCCTCATAAAGCGCCCGGGGTTTGTGCTCTCAAAACATGAGCAGGCTTTGATCGACGCGCTCGACGACAGGGTTCTTCACCGAGATCTGATATATGAGCAGATCGGCCCGTTTGTCGATGTCGAGCGCTTTGTCGAACTCGGTTTTGTGGCCGAGGTCTCGTTTACGCCAACCGATGCTCTTCATGCCGGGGGTGAACTAGATATCTGGGATAGCGAGGTCGCGAGCCTTGCCGCCGACGTTTTGGCGGGCAAGGCGGGCTTGGGCCGGGACGAGCTGCTTGAACGCATTTTTCGCGAAATTATCGAGCGCCTGAAGCTTCATATCACCACAAAGGCACTGTTTGATGACGATGCGCCCGGTTTGTTCCGGTCTGATACGGCGCTCAAATTTCTCGATTATCTGTTGCGTCTCAATGGCGAGAGCGGGGTCTCGGCCGACCTGGCACTAAAGCGACCGATCATCGCTGTCGGTGCGCCCGTGGGGGCATATTTTCCGCAAGTCGCACGAGAGCTAGGCACGCGGCTGGTCATTCCCGAGCATTCGGAAGTCGCCAATGCGGTAGGCGCCATAACCGGAAGGGTAATCGAGCGGGCAGAGGCATATATTAGGCCCGACAAACAGAGCGGGTTTGTTGTTGTCGCTACCGATATACACACACGATTTGGCGCGCTCGATGACGCTGTGTTCTTTGCCGAGAACTATGTTCGCTCCGTCGCCGCGGAGCGTGCGACACAAAGCGGCGGCTCAAGCATCGACGTCACCATCGACAGGGAAGAAGTGGAAGCTCCGTTAGCAAGCGGCTGGGGTGATGCCGTCTTTATGGAGCTTAAGCTTATTGCGACCGCAACTGGAAAACCGCTGACTTAAGGCTTACAAGCGACCAGCTTACACTTCGCCAGTTCTTCCTGGAGAATCTTTGAATCGGCTACGGTCGTTTCGAGGGTAAGATTAAAATCTCCGCAGAACTGCTCGGCTTTAGCCAAAAAGTGATCGTTATCGCCGACCCCGGTATCGATATAAAGCCCCCGCCTGTAATGGGTAAACAGCCGCTTTGCCATTTCAAGAGGGTCCTTTCCATGGCGCACTGCGCGATCGAGTTTAAGCTCTTTAATCACCATGTGCGCGCCTATCTCGGCCCAGCCGGGAGTCATGAACCATGTGCCGACCTCTTTCTTTACCTCTTCTCCATACCGTTCGGGGGTTAACAGCATAGAGATGCAGTCGTCGTACTGCGGCAGCACGACCGGGATATCGACTTCGTGCTCGATACCTTTGAGCGACTGACAGTAGCCGTAACCGAGAAAGACAACATCGACTTCATCTTTGATGAGGTCGATGTGATTCTTGATCTCCTGCTTCATCTTCTCGGGATAGATATGAAGCGCGGCCTGCAGGTAGACGACCTTTTCCACTTCCGGGGTTTTTTCCAGCAATATATCGAACTCGCGCTTGATCATATCGCACGCGATTACACCGAGTTTCATCCAGACTCCTTTCCGGGGTAATAACCAATTACGGATATTTCCACGTCTACCTAGCAATATATGATAATATGATACTAATAATAACCCAAACTATAGCTAATTAACAATAACGCTTGTGCTTAAAAGCATATGGCAACTGAGCAACGGTCAATATCCCATTTATAATAGAGTATCCCTTTGTCTAAACCATCACTTAACTCTGAGATAAGGTCTATGTTTATCAGAAAGACCAGTCAATATAGCAAGTAAGTGCTTTACTTGTATAATAGTTTATTATATAATATATAATAAACTATAAGCTTCGAAGGACATACTTTTACCACTCGAAGGAAGGGCTTCTAGATCTTTGTCCAAGAATCATAACCCTGCTAAGAAGGTTAGGAGGAAATTACTAATGTTAAAAGCCCTGAAGCGGGAATCGGGTAACGATAGGAATAGTCTCATCCGAAGCGACGTAACTGTCCCCGGCCACGATCCTACAGTAACGGCTGAAACTAAGATTTCGGTTACGAATATCAACCATTACTTCAAATCTTCCAACGGAAAAGCCACCCATGCCCTTAAGAATATAAGTCTCGATGTCGCCGACCATGAGTTCGTCGCTATTGTTGGTCCGAGCGGTTGTGGTAAAAGCACGCTTTTAAACATCATGTCAGGTCTTTTTAAGGCAACAGAAGGAAACGTATACTTTGATGGGCAGCTTCTACAGGGGATTACTCCTAAGATAGGCTACATTTCCCAGGCGGATGCGCTTATGCCATGGCGAACTTTGACTGAAAATGCCGAGCTGGGCCTAGAGATAAAAGGAATCTCCAAGGCAGAGAGACGCGAGATTGCCAAAGATCTTATCGAGAGAACTGGTCTCAAAGGCTTTGAGAATAGCTATCCGTATGAACTATCAGGGGGAATGAGAAAAAGGGCCTCGATAATCAGGACACTCGCGCTCGACCCGGAGGTATTTTTCATGGACGAGCCGTTTGGGGCGCTGGACGTGTTCACGCGCGAGATGCTGCAGGACGACATTTTAAAGCTCTGGCAGGAGACGAAGAAGACCATCGTCTTTGTTACTCATGATTTGGCCGAAGCCATTACCCTTGCCGACCGCGTTGTCCTTATGACCGCTCGGCCTTCTACAATTAAGGCTCAGTATGACATCCCATTATCACGGCCGAGGTCGGCGCTCGAAACGCGCTTCGAGCGCCGTTTTGTCGAATTGCAGAAGCTCATCTGGAACGATTTAAGAGGTGAAGTTATGAAAGCGAGAGGGAACGAAGCGTATGAATGCATCGAGCTATAGACAGCGCGTAAGTGTCGCAGTAATGAGAATACTACTCATAGGCTCCTTGCTCACAGCCTGGGAATTGCTCGCGGTCTATAAGATTGTTGACATATTCTTTATTAGTCAACCGTCAGCGATTTTTAGTGATTTAGTGAAAGCTTTCATTTCGCGAGAGATACAGCCCCACCTTTGGATTACCTTGCAGGAAGCGATGGCCGGACTCTTGATCGGTACGGTAACCGGAGTAGCCCTAGCTTTTGCCCTTGGCAAACTAGAGGTACTCGCCTATGTGCTGGACCCTATTATTATAGCACTCTACGGTATACCGAAGTTGGCCCTAGGTCCGATTTTCATACTTTGGTTCGGGCTTGGCATAGAGTCAAAAGTGTTCCTCGCGACCATCATGGTTTTTTTTCTCGTTTTCTTTAACGCGTTCGCGGGATTTCGGAACGTTGATCCGACTTTGATCGATGCCGTAAGGCTTATGGGCGCGAGCAACTCCCAAGTTATGAGAAAAGTAGTTTTCCCCTCTTCTGTCCCCTGGATTCTCGCGGGAATTAAAGCGGGCTTGGGGGCGGCGCTGCTCGGTGCGATTGTCGGCGAGTATATAGGGGCGAATGCGGGATTAGGTTGGATGATAGAATATGCGGGCGGAATGTATGATATCACTCGCGTGTTTTCCTGCATCATCGTGCTCATGGTGATCATGGCAACCCTTAACAGTGGCTTGAGAGTTCTCGAAAAACATATGCTCAGGTGGCGCCCATCGAGCGAACAGACATCATTATGAAAGGGGGCGGGTAGCGACACGCTAATTTTTTATTATGTGAAGGGTTTATTTAAGAGTTTTTTTGGGGGAAGTCCTGTTTATTTAAGGAAGGAGTAAGGCGAATTGAAGAGAGTGTTAAGCATTATCGGCGTACTTATAATGGCCTTTACAATCATGTCGATGGCCACCTCATGCGCTAAACAATCGAGCACAAACGAGAGCGCAAACGAACCTGCGACGCAAAAACCGGCGGAGAAGAAGGAGCTAACGAAGATTGTCGTTGCTGAGCCGGGGAGAGGCGAATCATGGCTCCCCGTATATCTCGCGTCTACGCTTGGCTACTACGAAGACGAGGGCCTCGATGTCAGTTTCTCTTCGTTTAAGGGTGGGCCGCTCGTAATAGCGTCGCTTCTAGCCGGCGATACACAGTTTGCACTCACCGGCTACGAGCAGGTTATGAAGACCTATGAAAAAGGCAAAAGCACCAAGATGCTTTTGGCTACGACCGCTAAACACCCCTGGGGCTTCGTGACCGCCCCGAACATAAAGAGCATTTCTGAGCTGAAGGGAAAGACAGTAGCGGGTGGAATGCCGGGGTCCTCTCCAATGGCGTTTGCGAGGGCTTGCGTTAAGCTGGGTGGCCTCGACCCCGATAAGGATGTCTCGTTTGTTGACGTACCTAAGGGCTCGGAAGTAGCGGCGATGGAAAAAGGCGATATCGCCGGGTACGGGTTTGCCTGGGGCAGGGTCAAGATCGAACTTCTCAAGCGGGGAGGCAATCTCCTCATAGATTGTACCGACCCGGAGTGGCACAGGAAGGTCTTGGGTTCTGACGAATATCCGCTGTACGTTATCCAGGTGACCGATGAGTTTATCGAAGAGAAACCCGAAGTAGTTCAGGGGTTTGTAAGCGCTGTCGTCAGAGCTATGATATGGCAGAATAATCATTCAATTGGGGAGATAGCGGAGCAAGGCGCCCCAATGTTTCAGCTTACCGATAAGGAGATCTTACCGCAAGTTCTTGAGGAGACGATGAAGACTCAATCTAAAGACGGCTACTTTACCGAAGCAGGACACGACGCGGCAACTAGGCTGTCTCTCGATGTGGGTTTGATTACAAAGCCCGTTGATATGGAAAAAGTCGTCGATGAGTCGTTTCTGAATAAAGCCCACGATAAGTACGGTAAGTAATTAGTATATAAATCACTTATGCATATCCAAATATTCTGGGGACTTTTAAGTAATGAATTTCTTGCGAATTCAAGGTGAGTTCAAGTTCGGTAAGCTGGTTTGCTCGATTATGTAGGTTGGAGTGATACTCAGAATATGTTGTGGTTTAAAGAAGAATTCGCGATACTGGCCGCCAGGTTCATGATCATGCTGGGCGTGGGCGTGCTGATGACCTCGATACCGGTAATCATGCTCGATATGAAGTGCAGTCCGAGCGAGTTGGGCACGGTGCTTGCCATCTTCGGCTTCGCCATGACTTTTATGCAGCCGTTTGTCGGCAAGCTTAATGACAGATACGACAAGGAAACGCTTGCAATAATAGGCTTAATTGGTTTTAGCTTATCGCTATTTACATTTGCCTGGTCTGCCTCGATTTCACAGCTTTTGATCGCCAGGGTGGTTCAGGGCGCTACTGCGGCGCTGGTGGCCACCAGTACGATAACGATTGTGGCCGAAGTGACCCCATCCCAGAGCATGGGAGCGGTTCTGGGCCGCCAGGGTTCGTCGATGAGCGCCGGCCTTGCGTTTGGTCCGCTCATCGGTGGGATTATGACCGACGCTATATCCGCAAGGGCACCAATTTACTTATGCGCCGCGCTTGCCGTTCTTGCCGCTATTGTTTTAAGGCTTAAAGCTCGCTCACCTAAACGTGATGACATCGAAGAGTTGAACGAGCTTGAGTTCGATTTTAACGAAGAAATGGTCGCAACACCGAAGCATGCGCGGCATCAAGGGGGCGAGTTATAGGTATGAAGTCACCTGCGATCGCTTGTAGAAGACAAGGGAGTGGGGTTGTTTTATGAAAGTGCCGGCGCGCATCGTTGAGAAGGATATATTGACGTCGTCTGAGCGAATGAAGGCTCTTGTAAGTAAAAAAGAGTTGGATAGAGTACCGGTAAATCCTATGGCATCCGTGTATACGGCACTACGAGCGGGCATCTCCGTTAGAGAGTTTTACCTTGAACCTGAAAAAGCCCTCCGAGCCCAAGAATTGTCAATCGAGATTCACAAGTATGATGGAACACCGTCTTATAGTATACCGGATTGGAGCGGCTGGGATTTCGGGGGCGAGTTCGCCTTTCATTCTTCACCCTTGCATGCCTTGCCGTTTTTAGCAAAAAGGGCGGCACAAAGTGCGGATGATGTTAAGAGACTTAAACTACCCGACCCAAAGATCGCACCGGGCGCCGGCAGGATGCTGGTCTTTGCTCGGCTGGCGAGGGCAAGGGGCTATACGGTATCGATTTACGGGGGGTCGCCTATGGGAATCGCCGGTTCGATTGTCGGGCCCGAAGTATTACTTCGCTGGTTTTACAAAGAACCTGAAATGATTCATAAATTGCTACGCTTATCCACCGATTACCTGCTTCTAGTGGCAGACCTCTTTATAGATGAGTTTGGGGCAGAAAATTGCTCGGCGTTCTGCACATATCCCTTAGAAGGTCACGCAGTAGTATCGCCAAAGATATTTGAGAATTTTAGTTTACCCTACGTTATTGAGATGCACGAACAGCTTATTGGTAAGGGTGTAAAAAAGTGGTTGATCCACCTCTGCGGTGAGCACTTTCACAATCTTATGCATTGGAAGAAGATTCCATTAGTGTCAAGAAGCGTCTTTACCATAGGCCACGAGATGGACATAGAGAAGACCGCAGAATTTTTTGGTGAAGACTATATTATAGGCGGTAACGTCTCGACAACTCTTTTGCAGTTGGGGAGCGCTGATGAGGTGTTTGAGGAGTGCGGGCAGATCATTGATAAAATGAAGTACCATTCCGGCGGATTTATTCTAACTCCCGCATGTGCTTTGCCTCCCAAGACGCCACCGGAGAATGTGCAGGCAATGGTGGACGCCGCTCGTATGTTTGGCAGGTATGACTATTGAGAAAATCCACGCAGCGATGCGGATAAATTAGATGAACGTCTTTCTAATATAAGGGGAGAATGATATGAGCGAGAGCGGTGTAATAAGCAGGAGGTATCAGGCAACCGAGGACACACGTACCGTGCAGGCAGTGTGCGCGATCTGTAACGGCGGCTGTGGCATGGATATAACCTTCGAAGGTGATGCTATCGTTGAGATAAAGGGGAGAAAGGAACACCCGGCAACCCGGGGGTACCTATGCCAAAAAGGGCGAAATCTCAAAGATATTTTTGAAGCGCCAGACCGCTTAGTGCATCCACTAATAAAGACGGCCTCAGGCGAGTGGCGGGAGATATCCTGGGATGAGGCGCTTGATATTATAGCGGAGAAGCTCAGTGAGGTGAAAGCCAAGCACGGAGCTGAAGCCGTTGCCGTACACGTAGGCCAAGCAGGGGTGAGAAAGGAATTCACCCCTTATGTACAGCGGTTCTGTGCTGCATTTGGAACGCCAAACTTTTCAACGGCAGGAAGCCATTGCCATATTTCAAAAGTTATCGCGAACGAACTTGTTTATGGGGCTCTTCCTGTACCAGACTACACACACACTAACTCCATTGTTTTGTGGGGTTATAACCCGCAAATATCTTGTCCACCACAGATGTTTATAATCAACGAGGCTCTCGATCGCGGAGCTAAGCTCATAGTGGTCGATCCCAAGGCAACACCGCTGGCACGAAAGGCTGATGTGCACCTGCAGCTGCGACCGGGAACCGATGGCGCCCTTGCCCTTGGGCTTTTAAACGTTGTTATTTCCGAAAATCTCTACAACAAAGCCTTCGTAGAAAAATGGACGGTTGGATTTGATGAACTCACCTCTCTGGTAGGTGAGTATGCCCCTCAAAGGGTAGAAGAGATTACCTGGATTCCCACGCAAAAGACACAAGAGGCCGCCAGGCTTTATGCGACCTCCTCACCGGCATGCAGTTACCCCGGTATTGCGGTTGAGCTTCAGACCAATGGGGTCCAAGCCGCACGCGCTATCGCGATCCTACAGGCGATCACCGGCAATCTCGACATAAAGGGCGGGGCCATATTTGCTCCTGGGGCTGCGCTCTCATCGCTAAAACTTACAAACACTTGTAGCACTCCTGCTATCGGTGAGAACCGGTTCCCCATCTTTTGCGAACACAATGACAATGCCCAGGCCAATATCTATGCCGATGCCATCCTTGACAAAACGCCATATCCCTTAAGGGCACTAATAATTAGCGGATCCAACGCGGTTATTACATGGCCGAACGCCAAGAGACTTATTAGTGCTCTTGAGGACATCGAATTTCTTGTGGTAATGGATCACTTCATGACGGAGACAGCAAAGCTTGCCGATCTCGTACTTCCCGCGGCATCGTTTCTGGCCCGCCCGGAGATTTGGGATCATACAAGCATCTATGGGGCATTACGAATCGGACTGAGCCCCAAGGTGAGCGAGGATAAAAAGCGCATGACGGATTGGCAGTTTTGGACGGCGCTGGCGAGAAGAATGGGCTATAACGATGAGTTTCCATGGCAGAGCGAAGAAGAAGCTCTAACATATAGGCTTGCCCCCCTTGGCGCAACGGTTTACGAGCTGTCCGATAATGAGAATGGGCATATCTACGGTGAGCATAAGGAGAAGGCGTACGAGAAAGATGGGTTTAGGACCCCATCGGGTAAGGTTGAGATCTACTCCAAAGAGCTTGAAAAATACGGTTACGATCCGCTGCCTGTCTATAGAGAGCCCCATGAGAGCCCTGTCTCGATGCCAGAGCTTGCTCGAGAGTACCCGCTTGTTTTAACGACTGGTAAGCGAATGCCAAGCTATCACCACTCGCGCTATCGCAATATAGCGTCGCTTCTAAAACTTGCTCCTGATCCTGAGGTGGAGGTCCACCCGGAAAAGGCAAGAGAGCTTGGGATTAATGAGGGGGAGAGGGTCATTGTTGAGTCCCTGAGGGGAAGTGCCGAGTTTGTGGTAAGACTGACCGATGAGATCGACTCCAGGGTGGTCTTTATCCCGCACGGCTGGGAAGACGCGAACGCAAATATGCTGACCGACAACGAGATTCTCGATCCCATATCGGGTTTTCCCGCCGACAGGGCGCTTTTGGCGAAGATCAGGAAAAAGGGATAACCGGCCCGCTCCGCACTCGTTTCTATATGTCCGATTCATCGGGCCGACAAAGCTTCTCTGCAATAAGCCCCATAAATGGGCAATTGCGGATATTTCAATGAGTTACAAAATCCCTGAAATAAGAATGCCAATGGACAGGCTTGTCTAATTGATAACATAATGTTATATATAAAATAAGTGTTTTAGTGCAACGCTATACTATTCGATCAACCGGCAAGACAAGAATCAAGGAGGAAACACATGTCCGAAGATTATCGCAAAATGTGGGAAGACCTCGGCCTCGACCTCGAAGCCCACGACCAACTGCTAGCCGTGATACCCCAGATGTACGGGGATATCTACATGAGCCAGCAGAATCGCCCCGAAGGGATGTCCTATCTCGACTTTGTCATGTCGGAGATCCACGGCTTGAGAGTCAAGGAACTCAATGACCTGCGCGAGGCGGGCGGCAAAGTCGTAGGCGCATTCTGCCTCTATGTGCCGGAGGAGGTCGTGCTGGCCGGCGGCGCGGCTTGTGTCGGCATCTGCGGCGGCGCCGACTGGGGCGCGGCCGAGGCCGAAAAAGTGTTGCCAAGAAACCTCTGCCCGCTCATCAAGTCGTTCATGGGCTTTAAACTAACCAAGGTCTGCCCATATTTCGAGTCGAGCGACATGATAGTCGGCGAGACCACCTGCGACGGCAAGAAGAAGACCTACGAGGTTCTCGGCGAGTATACCAATGTCCACGTTATGCACACGCCGCAGACCAAGGACGAGGCGAGCCGCACGCTCTGGCTTGACGAGGTGAAAAAATTCAAAGAGACGATGGAAGAGCTTACCGGAAACACCATCGACGCGGCGGCGCTTGCGCGGGGGGTCGCAAGCGTAAACGCGAAGCGGGCCGCACTGAGACGTATGAACGAGGCGCGCAAAGCGAGCCCGGTACCGATAAGCGGCAAAGACGCGCTCCTTATCGAGCAGGTCGCGTTCTACGACGACCCGCTGCGTTTCACCCAGATGATAAACAAGGTAAGCGACGAGCTGGAGCAGCGAATCGCCGATGGTGTCGGCGTGGCTCCAGAAGATGCGCCGCGCATTCTTATCTCGGGCTGCCCGATGGCTATCCCGAACTGGAAGATGCACCACATCGTCGAGTCGACCGGCGCTATCATCGTCGGCGAAGAAGCCTGCATCGGCCACCGCTATTTCAGGGATATGGTCGACGAGAGCCCGAGCGACCTCGACGGCGAGCTTGCAGCCGTCGCCGACCGCTACATGAAGCTCGACTGCGCATGCTTCACGCCGAACAAAGAGCGACTCGACAACATCACGCAGCTCGTCAAAGATTACAAGGTCGACGGCGTTATCCACTATGCGCTCCAGTTTTGCGACCCGTTCACGGTGGAATATAACAGCGTGGAGAGGACGCTTAAAGAAGCCGGTGTGCCGGTTCTAAGGATCGAAACCGACTACAGCATGGAGGACGCCGGCCAGCTCTCGACGAGGGTCGAGGCGTTCATGGAGCGGATCAAAGAGGCGCAAGGAGCGATTGTCTAAGTGTTTGTGGGCATAGATATCGGCTCGCGCTGTATCAAAGTAGTCGCGCTTAATGGAGAGGGCATCACCGACTTCAAGGTCATAGACACCGGTTTTAACCCGCACGAGCGCTCGCTTGAGCTTATCAAACCTTATAACGCGCAAAAGATAGTGGCGACCGGTTACGGTCGCCACTTCGCGCGCGAAGACTTCGCGGATAGCGTGATAACGGAGATAAAAGCGCACGCCGTCGGTTCGCGCTACCTCTTTCCCGGCGGACGCACCATTATCGACATCGGCGGGCAGGACAGCAAAGTCATCGCCCTCGACGAGCGGGGAAGAGTCGCCGATTTTCAGATGAACGACCGCTGCGCGGCCGGCACCGGCAAATTCCTCGAGGTCATGGCGAAAACACTCGGGTTCTCGCTCGATGCGTTCGGGGGAGAGTCACTCCAAGCGGACAAGGCGGTCAAGGTAAACAGTATGTGCACTGTCTTTGCGGAATCGGAGGTTGTCTCACTTCTAGCTAAAAAGGAAGAGCCTCGAAATATCGGCCTCGGCTTGCACCAGTCCGTCGTAGAGCGGGTCGGCTCGATGCTCCATCGCGTCGGTATCGCCGATGATATCGTCCTCTCCGGCGGGGTCGGCTACAATGTCTGCATACAAGAACTCTTTGAGCAGAAGCTCGGTCGCACGGTCTACCGCCATGAACATCCCGAGATAGCGGGCGCGCTCGGCGCCGCGCTCACCGCCCGGGAACAATCATAAAGCATCGACCGAACCTAATTTCGTTCTTAGTCCAGCCAGTTCATCGGGTTCTGCGGTGAACCGTTTACCCGCACCTCGAAATGGAGGTGCGGCCCGGTAGAAAGGCCGGTGGAGCCCGCGTTCGCGATGACGTCGCCTCTCTCCACATCCCGGCCCACGCCGACACGCAACTGTGAATTATGCGCATATAGTGTCGAAAGGCCGCCCCCGTGGCTTATGACCACGGTTTTACCGTAGCCACCCATTCTACCGGCCACAATAACGGTTCCGCTATGCGACGCGTAGATGGGAGAGCCGTGCGCCGCACCGAAGTCGACACCGGTATGCATACGCGAGTAGCCGAGAATCGGGTGACGCCGCATACCGTAGCCGGATGTGATCGATTCCGAGCTGGGTTTCATGAAGCCGACCCCCGAGATGCGCCGGCTATAGGCGTGGTCTATCGAGCCACCCTGCTCGAGCGTTCTGATTTGCGCCGCGACCAGCCGCGATGACGACTCGAGCATATCTTCCGTTATCTTCAGCCGGTTCTGCTCGCGCTCGATGCGCGCAAGCATGTTTTCCTGGCGCTTTAACTCGTTTCTGAAAAGCTCATGTTTGGCGGCGACTTGCTTGCCGGCCTTGCGTACCTCGTTTTCTTGGTCGATGAGGACGAGGCGGTCTCTAGCGACGACCTTTCTGTCGGTCTCAAGCCGGTCGCGGTGTTTTTCCGCGGCTACCTTGATCTCATAGACATCCGCCACGAGTTTGGCATCGTGTCTCGCAATCATCTCCACGTAGCCGATTCGCCTAAACAAATCGCCGAGGTCCGATGCGCCCAAAAGCACCTCAAGAGTACTCGTGGTGCCTTTTTTATAGATGGCGGTGACCCGTTTATTGAAAACAGCCCTCTTGTAGGCGAGCGCCTTCTCGGTGACGATTAGTTCCGCTTCGGTGGCCGCGAGTTCTTTCTCTAGTTTGGCAAGTTTGAGTTCTAACCGGTTCCTAGCGGCGACCTTTTGATTGAGCCGCGCTTTAAGCCCGTCTAGCTGATCCTGGATTTCGATGATTTTGCGGTCGTTGGCCTGCATCTCGCGCACGATGTCGGCTTCGCGGTTCTCCGTCGCATCGAGAAGCCTTTCCGTGGTCTCCAGGCGTTTCTTTATATCGACCTGTTCGCCGCGCTTCGAGTCTAACCGGGACGCGAAAGACGGAGTGGCCGCAAGAGAGAGCGCCGTGATGCTTACTATGATTATTCTTGTACGATAAAACCTCTGAAATAACCTCATGCAGTTATAGAATTTAACCATTGGGTTACGGCTAGTCAACCTTCCCGCAAAGCAATTGATATATCAGGAGGGCCCGACCAGGGATGAGGGGTGAAGAGGGCGCTAACTTGCCGGTAACAGACAATCCATTGCTACTGCATTGCGTGCGCTTGTTTTACGAGCAAATCAAGTGTGCGCCCTTACTTAAAAACAAGCCACTCGTTGCCTTTGCCCTTTTTTGTGTGGACGAGATGGAATTCGCCTTCCAGCCGCTTGCCCTTGAGGACGATTTTGAGACTGCTGGGCTTCTTCTGGGCAACCTCAAAGGTGCCCGAGTCCCAAATAGCGACGGTGCCGGCCCCATACCGGCCCTCAGGAATCGTTCCTTCGAAATCGATATAGTCGACCGGGTGGTCCTCGACCATCATAGCGAGCCGCTTGACCCCCTTCTCTGTGGATATCCCCTTAGGGACGGCCCAGCTCTTAAGAACCATCTCCCCCGAGGGCTCATCCGACTCGAAGTAGTCGGCCGGGAGTTCCAGTCGGAAATCATAATGGTGGCGGACGGAGTGATGGTCGTGGACGACAAACCGCCCACCATGCTCCGCACCGGATTCACCGCTCGGCTCAGGGGTCTTATCAAAACTTCTTTTTTCTCTATATTCTTCGAGTGCCATGAAGATATTATATGGAGAAACGCCCGTCGAAGACTAGCTTTATATTTTCGCACGCCGGGGAGTATTGTTTAAAGCCTATCTGATTTAGGAAACATAGGCTTAAACATGAAAGGCTGGCGAAAACAGATGGCACGACCGGAAGAGAGTTCAACACCGCCGATGATGGTCCCGTACTTCGCTCTCACTTCGACCCGAGGGAAAGAGGTAACGCTGTGGGACTTCAAGCAGCGTAAAAACCTGTTGCTCTACTTTTTTAACGGCGCGGATTGCCGGGATTGCCGCCATACCTTGATGCGCTTGCGCGATGATCACAGCCGGTTCGAGCAGTTAAGTACTGAGGTCATTGCCATCGGGGTCGATGAGCCGGCACCACTCAGCGCGCTCGTCGATGCACTACATATACCTTTCCCGGTTCTATCCGACGCGTCGGGAGCCGTTGCTTCAAAATATGGCTTACTCGAAAAGCCGTCGGCCAAACCAATGCCCTCGGTCTTTATTGCGGACAGGTACGGCGCGCTGGAGGCATCCTGGGTAGTCGAGCGCGAATCGGAACTCCCCGACCAAGACGAACTTCTCGCCAATCTCCAACTACTCGAACTTCGATGTCCCGAGTGAGGCGTCTAATTTTAGGCGGTTCGCCTATTTAGCCGAAGAAGCCGAATATGTGATTGCCGGGAAGCCGTATATGTATCATGTATCTTACGTAAAACAGCATAATGAACAAGACGGCAAGCGGTAGAGCGCGCAGAATTATTGGCTTGCGCAATTTGAAGTCGAGCAGGTCGTCTACTCGTCTTGATATACTAAGTCTTGGCGCCAAGTCGCTCTTTACGATGCCAAGCGCAGGCTGAGGCATAGAAAAACCGCTTGATATTTCGGCGACTTTAGCAATCGCACCTGCGAGTTCCACAGGTTTTCCAGTGGTCTTTGCGGCGAGGTAGTCGGCCGCCCGCTCTCTCTCCGCGCTCAGCAACCTAAATGTTACCCAGACAAACGGACTGAAGAACACCAAGTCTCTTAATGCTATCGCGGCCCAAAGTTTGATGTTGTCTTTTCTCTTGAAGTGGGCGAACTCATGCGCAAGGACGGCCTCGATCTCGGCGTCGCTCAGTTTATCGACGCTTTCTAAGGGCAGGGCGATCGTGAAGTTAGTAAACCCTATCATCAGCGGGCAAGGAACATCCGCGAAGGTTATTTTAGGCATTTTTACATTGAAGCTCTTACTCAATCTCTCGGCAATCGCGTAAACCCTCTGGTGCATTACGTGGCTTAGCTCTTCACTCGCGGCCAGACGCTGTCTGTACGCATATAACGCGGCCCACCGGACAGCGAGCATCACGAAGAACAATACCGCCGCGACCAGCAGGACGTTCATGAACAGCTCGGTGCCCCCGGGCTTCAATAGAGTATTGTCGGACAGTCTATAAGTAGAATACTTATCAGCCGACGCATCTACGAGATTCATCGGATCAGGTATCTGGAAGCAAGATCTAAAATTTAGCTTGCCCCATTCGATCTCGTCCATCCTCGGTACATAAAAACCACCGATAAGAATAGTGAGCGGCTTGATTAACGGCGCAAATAGAAAGAGGTGTCTGAGCGATGGTCGCTTAACAAAGAACATCTTCATAAAAAACAGTGCTAGTAGAAGGGTTAACGCTGAGCCTACAATAGCGGGCAGAACATGATAAAAAGCAAGCATTTTCAAGACATCCATGACGGAACTCTCTCTTTTTTGCCGGATGGCTTTGGTGTATCCTTAAGCTGGCGCGTGTAACGTTTAATCGCGCTGCTTAAAATATTACACGCTTGAACGCTAAAAGTTAAGCATATTAACGCAACAATCGATGCCTTTGTTTCTACTTTATGGTTCAAGGGCAAATTTTATTCTTAGAGCGGGCGATATAAACCATGAAAGGGGAGCTGCGCATGTCCGATTCGGTCGCGCTCATTGAAGAGCTGGTAAATGCATCGGGTATATCCGGTTTTGAGGCGGAGGTAAGGGAGGTCGTCAGGCGTCATCTCGAACCTTTGACGGAGATTTCCACCGACAATCTCGGTAGCATCATAGCGAAAAAGGCGGGAGCCGCCTCGGAGCCGCGCATCATGATCGCCGGCCACATGGACGAAATCGGCCTTATGGTATCGAGCATAAGCAAAGACGGTTTCATCATGTTCCAGCCCCTCGGAGGTTGGTGGGATCAGGTCATGCTTGCCCAGCGTGTCGTTGTCAAGGGCGGCAAAGGCGATGTGCCGGGCGTCATAGGCTCGAAACCCCCTCATCTGCTCGCACCCGAGGAGCGCAAGAAAGTCGTTGAGATGAGGGAGATGTTTATAGACATCGGTGCCTCCGGCAACGACGACGTCAAAGAGATGGGGGTGAAGCCCGGCGACCCCATAGTAATCGATAGTCCTCTGACGAGGATGAAAAAAGAGAATATGCTCATGGGAAAAGCTATGGACGACCGGGTTGGCTGCGCGGTCTTTATTGAGGTTATCAAGCGGTTGAAAGATATCGACCACCCCAATACGGTTTTCGGTGTCGGCACCGTTCAGGAAGAGGTCGGCTTGCGCGGCGCGAAGACGAGCGCGGCCGTCATCCATCCCGATGTGGCGATTGCGGCAGAGGTCTCTATCGCGGGGGACACGCCCGGAGTGCGGGAAAACGACGCCCAAGCCAGGCTGGGCAAAGGACCGGCCATCGTCGTTCTCGACGGGTCGATGATACCAAACGCAAAGCTGCGGGACTTGATCGTGAAGACAGCCGAGGAACACGAGATTCCCCACCAGTTCCAGGCGGCGGGGACCAGGGGGGGCACCGATGCCGGCAGAATCCATCTGCACGGCACCGGGGTGCCGAGCATCGTCATAGGCGTGCCGACTCGCTATATACACAGTCACGTCGCCGTCATCGACCATAACGATTTCGAGAACACAGTCAAACTCATGGTCGAAGTCGTCAAAATGTTGGACATCGAAACCGCCAAGAGCCTAAAGCCATAGGCAGTCTCCGGCGAGAATAAATTCGATATCGGCAGCGCGTGCCGACGATTACGACTGAAGCTTATTGCGGAGTTCTAATATCTCTACGACTTCAGCTTCGCCATTGAGCTTCAATGGATGAGAGGTTCGTACATCGTTTGAATAGAAAAAGCGGGGTCCAATCAAAGCGGACCCGCTTGTACGGTGGTGTGGGAGTTGCGCCTTGCCAAGCTCAAGGAGCACACGTGACCTGAGATGGTCACCTTGACAAAGCCTAGCCAGCAGTCATGTACCGAGTCTTGCGTGGTGTCTGG
>Ga0207951_100021_pt1 | contig 150729 bp, 148 predicted proteins | sample Subbio12Aug_8Bad_FD_184830 | JGI IMG/M metagenome (GOLD analysis project Ga0207951, IMG submission 184830) | Serpentinite rock and fluid subsurface biosphere microbial communities from McLaughlin Reserve, California, USA - CR12Aug_8Bad (SPAdes) | ecosystem: Environmental > Terrestrial > Deep... | reverse complement strand
CACCTATAAGAGAACCGGGGACAACTGCCATAACATTTTTCCTTTTTAAGGGTGTGTAAATTAAATTATACCAGACAAATGCAAGTAATCCTAATAACATAGATGTAATGTTCGAAACAAAATAAATTATTCCAGAACCTGCCAAGAGCATAGCAATTGATATGATTAGTGCATTGTTTGAGCTTATCATTCCTGATGGAATAGGACGATTCTTAGTTCTTTCCATCAATGCATCATATTCTCTTTCCTGGTATTCATTAAGTGCGGAAGAACCGCTCGCAAGTATAAAAACACCAAAAGCCGCTGCAATCATTTCTAAATTTATCTTTCCAGAATATATTATGTATCCAACAGAAGTTGAGACAGCAACAAAGAAAGTAATTTTTACTTTGCAAAGCTCGACCATCAATTTTATATTTTTTTTCAAATTGTTCAATTTATTTTACCGCTTCTGCCGGATTTGGTGTTTCTTCTTTTTTATTAAGCCAGGCATAAAATTCCTCTTCAGGTAACACAATCACTTTCGTGTACATCATGGAATGATTTAATCCGCAATACTCGGCACATGCAATATCATAAGACCCGGTTTTATCAGCAGTAAATCCTAAATGTGTAGTTTTACCGAAGATTACATCCTCCTTAATTCTGAATGAAGGAATATAAAGTGAGTGAGTTACATCTGCCGATTGCATTTCCAGTTTGATTGGTTTACCCAATGGAACATACAATGTATCAAGTTTCTTTCCGTTCTCATAAGTAAATTCCCACGCCCACATTCTTGCTTTTGCCTGGATAACATAAGCATCTTCTGGAATATCCCTGTATTCTCTAAATCCTGTATAACCAAAATAAAACATAGATAGAACAAGTAAAGTTGGAATGACTATCCAGATAATTTCGAGCCAGATATTACCATGAATATCAACCGGCTGGTGTCCTTTCTTTCTATGGTATTTGAAAACGAAATAAATCATTGTAGCGGTAATTCCCAGAAGTAGAATTACGGAAATCCCTACGATATAAAGCATTACAAAATCTACTGTTTCAACGTGCTGTGTTGGAACTGGCGACATTTACAAACCTCAACGATATAAAAAGTCAAAAAATGTTAAAATGAATATTACAAGTAATGTGAACGCACTTAGCAATAAAAATACTTTGAAAATTTTTTCATCGAACTTAATATGCATAAAAATATTTATTACAAGTGCAGATTTAATTGCGGCAATAAACAAAGCTATTAATAAAGTATATCTGCCCAGACTAACACCCGCAACTGTAACGGTAATTGAAGTAAAAGCAAGCAATGCAATCCAGACTAAAACATATGTACTGTAACCGATATGATGATTATTTTTTTCTTCGTGCATGAATTCCTCATTGAATTAAATAGAATAAGGGGAATAAAAAAATCCAGATTAAATCTACAAGGTGCCAGTACAATCCCGAATTTTCCAGCTTTGTATAATTGTCGTAAGTAATCTTATCTTTAATTATCATTAAAAGAATTATTGAAAGAATTATAATTCCAATAAGTACGTGCAAACCATGAAGTCCCGTCATTACATAATATAACCCAAAAAATAAAATCTGCCCGTTAGGTAAACTCAACAATTCTTCGGAACCGGGATAAATTCCATGCGAAAACTTTGCCGACCATTCAAAATATTTGTTAACCATAAACATTAATGCAAATGCCAAGGTAAGAGAAAGCATTAATACTGATAAAAATTTATTCTTTTTCTGAATTGCTGCAATAGAAAGTGCAACTGTTAAACTGCTTGTTAAAAGAATTATTGTATTGAGTGTTCCTATACCAGTATTTAATTCCATTCCGGCCAGGTGAAATTGATCCGGATACTGATAGCGGTAAACAGCATAAACCAGGAAAAGTCCTCCGAACAAAAGAAGTTCAGTAAACAGGAAAAGCCACATTCCCATTTTTGCGCCAACATCATCGCGATGAACATGATTTTGAGCTACCGCCGATTCATTGTGACTACTCATCTTTCATCTCCTTAAGCTGACTAAAATCGTATGGCTCATGGGTAATGTTTGGAATCTCGTGAAAATTTTCCATCGTTGGAGGGGATTGAATATGCCATTCTAATGTTACCCCTCCCCAAGGATTTGATGTTGCCCGTTTACCTTTTACTAATGCATGAATAAGGTAACCTACAATAAAGAAAATTGTTAATGCCAGTATCCAGGAACCGATTGTAGAAATTAATTGAAGATTAGTAAACTCAGGTAAATAATCGTAATATCTTCTTGGCATGCCCATATAACCCATAATAAACTTAGGGAAGTAGAGCATTAAGAATCCAATAAAGAATCCTATAACACCTATGGTTGCAAGTTTATCATTGTACATTCTTCCAAACATTTTTGGGAACCAATAATGAATAGCTGCAAAAAATATTGTTCCTGTTCCGCCAAACATAACAAAGTGAAAATGTGCAACAACAAAATATGTATCATGAACATGAATGTCGGTAGCCAGAGATCCGAGTACCAATCCTGTTAGCCCGCCTATTGAGAATAAAAATATAAATGACATAACCCATTGGAATGGCGGTTTGGGATCGATTGAACCTTTATACATTGTTGCAACCCAGTTAAATATTTTTACACCGGATGGTAATGCAACAATAAATGTTAAGAGCGAAAAAATCCATCGGGCAGTATCACTCATTCCACTTGTAAACATATGATGTGCCCAAACCAGATAACCGACAAATGCAATTGCCAGCGAAGACATCGCAATAGCTTTATAACCGAAGATTGTTCTGCGTGCAAATGTTGGAATAATTTCCGAGACAACTCCCATTGCCGGTAGAATCATTATATATACTGCCGGGTGAGAATAGATCCAGAACAGGTGCTGAAAAAGTATCGGGTCGCCTCCAAGTGCAGGATCAAATATTCCTACTCCGAATAATCTTTCTAATACTACAAGAACAATTGTAATTCCAACTACAGGAGTAGCAATTATCTGAATCCATGCAGTTGCATAAGTTGCCCATACAAATAAAGGCATTTTGAAAAATGTCATTCCCGGTGCACGTAAACGATGTACAGTTGTAATAAAATTCAATCCGGTTAATATTGATGAGAAACCAAGAATAAATGCAGCTAATAGAGGAAGCGAAACATTTGTGTTACTTCTAACACTGTATGGAATATAAAATGTCCATCCTGTATCAATAGCTCCGCCCGGAAGTATTACTGAAAGAAGCGCAAGTATAGCACCAATAACATAGATGTAATATGACAATAGATTCAATCTTGGGAAAGCAACATCCCGCGCACCTATTTGAATAGGAAGAAAGAAATTCCCGAAAATTGCCGGAAGACCGGGTATTATAAAAAGGAATATCATTATTACACCATGAAGTGTAAATAATGAATTGTAAGTTTGTGCATCAACAATAGTTTTTCCGGGTGCCATCAATTCCAGGCGCATCAAAATACCAATAATCACGCCTACTAAAAAGAAAAACAGAATTGTTACACCATACATTATACCGATTCTTTTATGATCAACGGTAAGTAACCAGGATAAAATTCCGGTGTGTCTGTTTGTGCTCTGTTTATAAAAACTATTTTCGATTACGGACGAATTACCGTCGCTCATTTATTAAACTCCCTGATTCTTTTTTTTCTTTTTCAATAAAACAATTAAAAATATTCCAACACCAAGAAGCATTACCGACCCGATGATTCTTGTAACATTAAGAGTGTACTGTCTTCCTTCAGGATCGTAACTAAAACAGAACTGAAGAAACTTTGAAACAGTAGGATTAGTTTTGCCGGCTTTGGCATCTATTAAGGCCATCTTAACGTCGAATGGATTGAATGAAGTTCCGAACAAATACCTTGAGATCTTTCCATCCGGCGCAATTGTAAGAACAGCTCCGGCATGTATAAATTGATCATCAGAACTTTTCTTAAAATAATAACCCGCAGCATCTGTTAACTTATGAATATTAACGGAATCACCTGTAAGAAATATCCAGTCGGCTGGATCGAAAGGTCTTTTAAGAGTATGTAAATAATTCTTCTTCCATTTAGCAGCAATCTCCGGTGTTTCCCTATTATCAAAGCTAAGGGAAATTATCTTAAAATCTGCTCCCGGTTCCAATTGTATTTTATCTATTGTCCATGTAAGCTCATTCAATAAAGGGCTACAGATTCCAGGGCATTCATAATAGACTAATGCAAGGAGTACGGGTTTATCGATAATATCCTTTAAGATTACCTTCTCACCATCACTATTTGTAAATGTAAGGTCAAGTGGTAAATAACTGCCAAGCTTTTCATCGATACCAACTTCAATAGGTTTTTGTGCGCTGGTCTTTGTGCTATAAACAAGGCAAATTATTATAATAAAATAAATTAGACTAATTTTTCTAATTGAATTCATTGCTATTTATCATGTTATTGATTTTACATATTCAAGCATCATTCGAAACTGTTCATTTGTTAGTCTGATAATCGATGGTTTAAAACCGAAATCAACAGGAGTATTTTTAATTATTTGGAAAAGCTTATCGGGTGTCTGTTGAGAATTTGACAAGAATAAATAAAGCACTTTTTCAACGTTAATAGTATTATTAAGGAGCAAGAGAGCAGATGAATTCTCATTAGCCAATAACTTCTCTTTAACCATTTCTACTTTTGAATTAATTTGATTCTGTTCGGCAATAATTAAACTGGCTGCTCTGGTTACAGAAATCTGATTAGGTTGAATTGTACCGGCAGACAAATTATATGTAGTATTTAACTGGCTAACCTGAGCTTCAGTAACAGGTGGAAATTCTACAAATGTTCTAATGTAATGAATTATATCCAATCGATCGGATGGCGGAAGATACTCATAAGCAGCCATTCCTTTTGTAATAATTCCTTCATGTAAAGTTTTATAAAGTGCATCAATAGATCGTCCGTTTGTCCAACCATCCGTTTGATGAAGATTTCTCGGTTTTGGATTAAGCATCAAACCGGCCGGTCCATCACCCAATCCATTATCTCCATGGCACGATTTACAGTTGCCGTCATATAATTCTTTCCCCTTGGAAATCATTTCTTTTGTTGGATTCATAATAGAGTTAAGATCAACAGCCGGAATGATGCCGCCTTTTTTCTCAACTACTTCCCTCTTAATTAATGATGAATCGATAATTCCAACATTCTGTTCATTAAAAGAAATTGGAATTAATTTATGTCCAAAGAAAATTCCAAAAGCAAGAATTAGAAGAAAGAAATAGACAAAGAACCATCCATATAGTCTTAATGGTGATTTTAATAATTCTCTAAAGTCTATTTCGTCGCGAATTTTTTGTTTTTCCATATTCATAAAAAATTTTATAACCTGAAATCGATTCCACGTTTTAGTTTGGGATCTCCAATTGCTACTAAATTATTTTTCTTTGATAATTGAACAAATAGCAGAATAACAATACCAACAGTAAGTAGAGGAAAAGCTATTTCAATCCAGCTAAATAATATTCCATCCTTACTGTAATTTGGCATTGCCAGCCAATATAAATCATACCAGTGTGCAAACAATAACCATACTGACATAATCTTAAGTCTTTTAGAATCCATTTTAGATGGTTGAGATAATAATCCAAAATACGGAATAGCAAATCGTATAAAAATTAATCCGATTGTATAGTAGATCCAATTACCTTCCCATCTTTGTAAGAACCAGAATGTCTCTTCGGGTAAATTAGCATACCATATTAGTAAGAACTGACTGAATGCAATGTATGCCCAGAAATTTGTGAATGCAAACATAAATGCACCGAGACTATAATAATGGTCGTTTGTTAAACCCTTGATTAGATATCCATTCTCATTTAACATAACAACAACAAATGTAACGGCAGCAAAAGCTGCAAGGATTGAACCTGAAAAGTAATAGACTCCAAAAATTGTTGAGAACCAGTGTGGTTCCAGACTCATCAGCCAATCGAATGCAAAGAAAGAAATTGTAATTCCAAAAACAGGTATGAATGCAGCAGATAGTTTTATATTCTTTTTTGTTAATGATGGATCGAATGTTGAATCCTGTTTTTTAGATGTTCTTGCAATGAAATAATAAAATACTATCCATAATAAAATGAAAAGCACTACGCGCACCATAAAGAATTCAACATTAAGATAAGGGGCTTTCCCCTTCAATATTTTATCGGCTTCAACTACTTCCGGATGCATCCAGTGAAATATATCTCCGAGTTTAAAGAGTAACGGGACAACTACTACAGGAAGAACAAGCAAAATTGTTGAAAGAAATTCAGGAATTCTTCTGAATGGAGTACTCCAGACTGCACCGGCAACATATTCAACTGCAACCAGGAAAAGAGACCCTAATCCAACACTGGTTAAGAAACTTAGCATTATTATATTATTAAAAGCACTACGGGAAGAGTCGGTTAAATATGATGCTACTACTCCTATAAGACCAATAACAAATAATACCAAACCAATTGTTCTGATTTTTGCAGGTAATTCTTTTTTCTGATATTCTACATTATGAGTTGAACTCATTTTAGATCGGACTCCTTAGCATTAAGTGCTCTTTGTAATACTCTTATATAATTTACAACAGCCCATCTTTCTTCCGTTGTCATTTGAGAAGAATAAGATGGCATTACATTTTGACCGTCTGTAATTACATGGAAAATTCTTCCATCTTTCCAGTTGCGGATTTTTTCTGAATGTAAACTTGGCGGATTAGGAAATTGACCGCGTAACCGGCTGTCACCTTCGCCATGATAACCATGACACGGACTGCAGAAAGTATCATATTTTTTCTGACCCATCTCAAGAACCGGTTTGGTAAATGGTAATGGATTCGCTAGATTTATTTCTGCTGCATCGGGTTGACCTTTGAACAAGTATGGTAAGTGACCTCTGGAAATTGTTCCTTCTATGGGTTCTCTCATTCCATAACCATCAGTGAATAATGTGGAAGTTGCCTGGGGATTTAATTTATCCTGTTCCATCATCCAATCGAATGGCGGCATATAAAGTAATTTATTCAATACAAAATAAGAAACGCCGGAAGTTAAAAGAGCCGTGAACAATAAAAATCCGATAAACTTCGGCTCAAGAATTTTATGTTTATAATTAATCTCCTCATTATCGTAATAAACTGCTGTAATTTCTTTAGCACCTAATCCGGTTAAGAAAATTTTTACCTGTTCTTCACTAAATTTTTCGTCTTCCGCCTGAATACTGATTCCGTATTTATTGGAAGAAACTTCCTTCATATAATCAGTATCATGTAACGGATGAGCATTATTTGGCAATTTGAAGAAGATAAAGAGCATTGTAAGAACAGTTGCAATAGCCGCTGAGAGAACAGTAACTTCAAACATAACAGGTACATATGCCGGAAATGAGAAAAATGGTTTACCACCAATTATAATGGGGTAATCTACTGCAGACATCCAGAACATAAGTAATAAAGCTGCAAGTGCACCTGATAATCCAACAACGAGAGCAACATAACCAAGCTTAGAAGGTGGAAGCTTCATCGCTTTATTCATTCCGTGCAATGGATAAGGTGTATGGACGTCATATTTCTTAAATCCATATTCGGATGTTTTTTCCGCTGCATGAATTATTTCATCAGGAGTGTCAAAAATTCCGGTATAACTATATAAAATCTTATCGCTCATTATTAATGATCCTTATGAGAAGGTTGTGCATCATCAACAACCGCTTTAACTTCAGCAATTGAAACAACTGGTAATGCCTTTGTAAATAATAATATCCATGTGAAGAAGAAACCAAAACTTCCTATCAGTATCATAGCATCAACATATGTGGGTTTGTAATAAGCCCAGCTCGATGGTAAATAATCTCTTGATAGTGATGTAACAACTATAACAAATCTCTCGAACCACATCCCCACATTAACAAATACCGCAACAATGAACATAACCGGGATTGATCTTCTAATTTTCTTAAACCAGAATAATTGAGGTGTGATAACATTACATGTCACCATTATCCAGTAAGCCCATGCATATGGCCCGAATGCCCTGTTAAGAAATGTAAATTGTTCGGGCTGAACTCCGCTGTACCATGCAATAAAAAATTCCATTGCATAAGCATATCCAACCATTGAGCCCGTAACAAGCATTATCTTATTCATCTTTTCAAGTGTATCAAGGGTAATTATATGTTCGTAATTGAAAATTCTTCGAACAAAAATTAATACATTCTGAACCATTGCAAATCCTGAGAATACAGCACCGGCAACAAAGTATGGCGGGAAAATTGTTGTATGCCATCCTGGTAAAATTGATACTGCAAAATCGAAGCTTACAATTGTATGAACAGAAAGAACAAGAGGGGTTGCAAAACCGGCAAGAATTAAATAAACCATTTCATAATGCTGCCAGTGACGGTTCGAAAATCTCCATCCTAAACTGAATGTTGAATAAATCACTTTTTTAATTTTCGTTGAAGCTCTTTCTCTAAGAGTTGCAAAATCTGGTATTAGTCCAACATACCAGAATATTAACGATACCATGAAGTAAGTTGATACAGCAAAAACATCCCAAAGCAATGGTGAAGTAAAGTTAACCCACAACCCGTGTTGATTTGGATATGGCATTAACCATCCATCAAGCCAGGGTCTGCCCACGTGTATTAAGGGAAATAATAATGCGGTCATTACTGCAAAGATTGTCATTCCTTCTGCAAATCTTGCAATTCCAGTTCTCCACTTTTGGCGGAACAGAAAAAGAATTGCAGAGATTAATGTTCCAGCATGACCAATACCAACCCAGAATACAAAGTTTACAATATCGAATGCCCATCCAACCGGATTGTTATTACCCCACATTCCTATTCCATACCAGAATGTTAATCCAAGTCCAATAACAAAGAGTCCGAGCATCGAAAGAGTTATCGACAGAGCTATGTAAAACTTTTTATCCGGCTTGGTTTCTAATGGTTTGGAAATAATATCATCGAGGGAACGTAAAGCCGGCTTCCCTTCTACAACCGATAATTCCTGTGTATAATCAACAACGCTCACTAATTACCCTCCGGATGAGTATTTCTAAGTTTTGCTATATATGTAACATTTGGTTTTATATTCAATTCTTCCAAAACATGATATGCAAGATTATGATCCCGCATTTTGGAAATTTTGGATTCAGGATCGTTCATGTCTCCAAATACAATTGCATTGGTAGGACAGGCTTGCTGACAAGCAGTAACAACATCAGAACCTTTTAATTCTCTTCCTTCAGTAATTGCATCGGATCTGGCTTCCATAATTCTTTGAATACAGAAAGTACATTTTTCCATTACACCACGGGATCTAACAGTTACTTCAGGATTGTTGACCAGCGCAGTTAAATTATTCTGATAATATTCATCGGCAAAATGATCCCTGAAATCAAAAAAGTTGTATCGTCTAACCTTATAAGGACAGTTATTAGAGCAATATCTTGTTCCTACACAACGATTATATGCCATCTGGTTTAAGCCATCAGGACTGTGATTGGTTGCATTTACAGGGCAAACATTTTCGCAAGGTGCATTATCGCAATGCTGGCAGAGCATCGGTTGATTACTTACGATCGGATCTTCCGGAGTTCCGGAATAATATCTATCAATTCGCATCCACTGCATTTCTCTTCCTCTTTCAACCTGATCTTTACCTACAACAGGAATATTATTTTCAACATTACAGGAGGTAACACACGCAGTACAACTTGTACATTTATTTAAGTCGATAGACATTGCCCATTTAACACCTGTGTATTTGTGTTCACGTGTTATTCCAAAAATATCGTGCATTTCATGATGCAGAAAATGCGGGTCTTTTTTGTAACCTTCTACTGTTCCTTCCTGAATAATTTTTCTTATTCTGTGAAAGTCCTTTACAAATGTATCATCCAGAGAATGATGCTCTTGTGTTGATACGAGTTTGTGTTTATCACCGGTTTTTTTAACAGTAATATTACTTATGACAAATGGTGATAATGATAAATTCTTACTCATTAAACTGATTGGATTGAATCCAACACCTTTGCCTACATCACCAACCACAGTTCTGCCGTATCCTAATTCGATATTAATTGTTTTTTCAGCTACACCGGGTTGAACAACGACTGGCACATTAAAAATTTTTCCGTTTGCACTTAATTCAATTACATCATCCATATCAACATTCAGCTCTTTAGCAAGCAATGGTGAAATTGAAGCATAATTATCCCATGATACTTTACTTACCGGGTGTGGGACTTCCTGTAACCATCCGTTATTTGCAAATCTGCCGTCACCAACAAAATAACCTTCCGTTAAATGGAGTGTGTAACCATTCGTTTCAATAAAATTACTTTGATTTGTCAGTGAATTGAAATTAAAGTTAGAAATTTTATTCTCTTCATTGAATGTTATAAACCCATCATGTAATGCGGAATACCAGAATGTTTTTTCATCAGCTGAATTTTTTATTGCCGAATAGATGCCGGTATTAAATGAATTGATTAAGTATTTATGGTAGAGATCATCTTTATATGAGGAAGGATCGCCGCTTATCCAAGTAAGTAAAACTGATTCTTTTTGTCGTGTATTGAATATTGGTGCAATAACCGGCTGCTGTAAACTATAAACCCCTGATCTAATATTTGAATCTCCCCAGCTTTCTAACTGGTTATTTACCGGTAATACAAATTTACAGACTGCAGAAGTTTCATTTTCGGATTCGGTTAAACAAATAGTGCCGGAAACTTTTTTAAGTGCTGTTTCATAACCCATATCACCGGGAAGTATAAACACAGGATTGGTGTCTAAATGAATTACAACGTCAACATTTCCATTATACATTGAATCAATTAATCTAATTATTTCGTGGTTCTTTGCATACGGTATAAATATTTTGAATACTCTTGAATAATCATATAAAGCTGTATTGCCTAAAATCTCATTAAGAAAATTAACCGCAACGTGAACATCCTTTGATAAAGTATCTCCGGCATATACTATCGACTTACCTTTATTTGCAATAAGATCTTTTAGTAAAAGCTCTACTTTTGATCTGTCAATTTTCAAATCTGTATTTGTACTATTAATCCGGTTAATAATATCATTACTCAGGTTAATTGATGAACCGGATTTTAATAATTCTTTTATAAGCATCATTACAAACTGATACTGATTATCGGGAGAGATACTAATTCTATAATCTGCCATCATACCTGTGGCACTCATTCTGCCTTCGGCAACATAGAGTCTATTAAAATTAACTTTATCTACGACATCTCTTTTACTTGAATACTTTTGCATGTTTTCAATAAAATTACCTTCATTTCCAAGGAAGTCGGAGTCTAATGAAAGAATGATATTTGCCTGGTCAAATTTTATTGCGGGATAATTATAACTACCATAAGATTCGAACCATGCTTCGCTTCTTAATTTATCGCCAACCAATTCAACAGAATAAATTTTGGTTGAAGAATATTTCGTCTTGAAATCATCTAATAATTTTTTAACAGTTGGAGATACTACCTTACCGGTTACAATTGCGATTTCTTTATTATTCTTTCTTGCATTATCTAAAAGAGTAATTACATCTTTATCAATATTTTCCCAGCCTGACTTCCTTCCGGAAATTAGAGGTTCTTTTAATCTTTCAGGATCATAAAGATTGAGTATACTTGCCTGGCCTTTAGAACAGATTTTTCCATTGTTAATTGGGTGTTCGGGGTTGCCGTCAATTTTTATTGGTCTGCCTTCCCGTGTTTTAACTAAAATTCCACATGATTGAGCACATCCATTACAAGTTGATGCATAATAATTTGCTTTACCCGGTTTAATCTCTTCCGGGCGTTTATTGTATGGAATTATTTCTCCTTTATCACGGTAGTCTGTACAAGCAGTAGCAGCTAATGCAGTTGAAGCGGTTAAAAGAGCAATGAATCTTCTTCTCGATAATCCGGATAATTTCGATTCATCAAAATCCTCAGTAACACCTTCTAAAAATTCATTGGCTTTTATTTTTAATAAATCCGGATCGTTATTATAATCTTTTAAACTCTTCCAGTAATCTTTTTTCAATTCGTTTGAATTCCGGTTCTCATTCATTTGCTAAACCTTATTATTTCTTTTAACAGCCTTAGGATGAATTTGTATATTAATTTTATCTCTATTCTTTACAGAGGCAAAAAGTTTTATTGGCAATACTGATGCAAGAAAAGCGTATAATGATCCTTTACCAACCGTACTAAAAAAATTCTTCCTTGTATATTTTTTAATATTCATACTTTGCTCCAACAAAATTAGCGGTGACAAGCCCAGCAGTTATCGGGACCATTATTTACTTTTTCCAGATACGGTAAATTCTTATGAGGTTCTCTATGACAATCTAAACATGCATTCATCGTAAACTGTCTTACCTGTCCTACAACTTCCATTTCTTTTATATCGCCATGGCAACTTGTACAATCGATACCTTTATTAACATGAACGCTATGATTGAAATAAGCATAATCAGGAATTTTGTGAATTCTCTTCCAGGGAATTGGTTTCCCTTCTTCATAGTACTGGGTTAGTTTTACAATTTCAGGTTTATCTTTGCGTGCAACTGAATGGCAATTCATACATACATTAACAGAAGGGATAGTTGCATGCCTTCCCTTACCAACTTCAGTATGGCAATACTGGCAATCAATTACCATTGCACCGGCATGAAGTTTATGAGAAAATTTTATCGGTTGTTCGGGTGTATATCCTATACCGTCTCTCTCCGGTCTTGAAATGTAATATGTCAATACAAATGTTGTTGCTATTACAAATAGTGTTAATGGTAGGCGGATTTTTAATGCATAATCAAGAACAGTCTTTTTCATTTAAGCCCTATAATAAAGTCCCTTCGTAAGTAATTAAACTCATTTCATTTTTCTACTGAAAGAGTTCAATACCAGATTTGTTAGATTTTATTAATTAAGACATGCCGTAGAATTTTTTTAAAATTCCACGAGCTAAGATAAGAAATGGGATCAAAAAACAAAAAAATTTTCTTTATAAAAATTTCCTTTTAAAATATTTTTTAAGACCCTTTAATATTAATTAAGTATTACGATCAACAACAAATTGAACAAGCGATTCGAGGGCAACTCGAATTTCAGATTTATCAAAGATAGCTAAACTGTCAATAGCTTTTTGTGCATATTCTCTTGAAACTTTTTCTGCATAATCAATACCACCGCTCTTTTTAACATATTCTATAACATCTTTTACATCAAGTTTTTTGCCGCCATTTTTTATAAGCTTGATTATATGCTTCGAGTCATCTGAAGATGAATTTTTGAGAGTGTAAATTAATGGGAGTGTAAGCTTTTTCTCTCTTATGTCCCCGCCAAGAGGTTTGCCAAATAATTTTGTAGTACCAATATAATCAAGAATATCATCCCGTATCTGGAATGCAATTCCAAGATTTTCACCGTAATTTTTTAATGCAAGAATTTTTTGTTCATCAGTTGTTGAAGCTCTTGCACCAATTTCGCAGCATGTAGTTAATAACGATGCTGTTTTATCAGATATAATCCGGAAATAAGTTTCTTCATCATTATCCAGCTTTCTTGTCTTGCTAATTTGAAGTAGCTCTCCTTCAGACATTCTTTTAACTGTGTTTGTAATTACTTTTAGAAAGTCAAAATCATTCCCTTCTACAGCAAGCATTAATCCGCGTGCAAGCAGATAATCACCCATTAATACTGCAACCTTATTTTTCCAGACAGCATTGATGGATGGAAAACTCCTCCGTGTCTCTGCATTATCAACAACATCATCATGAACCAGTGTAGCCGTATGTAGTAATTCTACAAGAATAGCACCTCTGTAAGACCTTTCATTAACTTCCCCGGCAAGTTTACTGGAAAGGAGTACAAGGACTGGTCTTACTTTCTTCCCTTTTTGTTTAAGGATGTAACGGGTTACTAAATCGAGCAATCCTACTTTCGATTTAAGAGATTGTTTGAAAAAGACATTAAACTGGTCCAATTCATTTTGAATCAGATGAGTAATTTCGGAGAGTGAATTTATTTTCAATCTTTCTTTTGAAATATTTTTGAAACTAAAATACTTATTTCGTATAAGAAAACCAATGGAATGGCTAATAGTATTTGGGAAACCGGATCCGTACCCGGGGTTAATACTGCAGCGAGAATTAATATTACAACAATTGAATGGCGTCTATATTTACGCATGATTTTGGGTGTGAGTATTCCAATCTTGGATAAGAAAAACGACAGCATCGGTAATTCAAATACTAATCCCGCGCCAATTATTACACTTAGAATAATTGAGAAGTATTCATCAATGGAAAAATTATTTGCAATTTCCGGTGAACCGAATTGAGCAGCAAATTGTAATGTAAGCGGAAGCATAACAAAGTATGCAAACAGAACGCCGGCTAAGAAACATACAGTAGTAAAAATAACTATGGCTGAGATATATTTTTTTTCATTTTCACGAAGTGCAGGAGAAATAAATTTCCAGAGCTGGTAAACCACATTTGGAAAACTAAGTATCAAACCAATTATTAATGCGACTTCGAAGAATAAAAAGAGCTGCCCGAACGGACGTAGATTTTGCAATTTGAAATTTGATTGCTTGGCTGGAAGTAATAGAATCTGGTTGATGAAAAAATCGATAAATATCCACGCGATTATTGTACCGATTACAACCCCAATTAATGCGTAAATAATTCTCCACCTTAGTTCTTCGAGGTGTTCGAGAAATGACATTTCAACTTCACTTTCAGTGGAATTTGGGGATTGCAATTTTTCCTTTTTGCTCACAATACCCACTTAACTATTTTGTAGTTGAGGATAAAGAGGAAACTTTGAGCAAAGTAATCCTACTTCTTTTTTAACTTCCTTAAGTTCAGACTCATTTTCCGAATTTTTAATTGCTCTATCAATAAATTGAGCGATTAACTTCATTTCATTTTCTTTCATACCGCGAGTTGTAACTGCTGGAGTTCCTATTCTTATTCCACTTGTAACAAATGGACTCTTAGTATCAAATGGTATCATGTTTTTATTAACAGTTATAGCCGCCATTCCAAGAGCATTTTCGATCTTTTTGCCACTTAATTCTTTCTTTGTAAGGTCAACTAACATTAAATGATTATCCGTTCCTCCAGAAACAATATCATACCCATAATTAATTAATTCATTTGCTAAGGTCTTAGCATTTTTAATAATTTGTTTAGTATAATCAGCAAAAGAATCCTGAAGCGCTTCGCCGAATGCAACAGCTTTAGCCATAATTACATGCATCAATGGTCCACCTTGAATTCCGGGCATTACCATTCCGTCCAAAACTTCCGACATTAATTTAAGTCTATCACCTTTAATTGTCTTAATGCCCATAGGGTTTTCTTTATCCTTACCAACAAGAATAACTCCGCCTCGCGGACCGCGAAGAGTTTTATGGGTTGTAGATGTAACAACATCGCAAAAAGGGAGCGGATTGTTTAATAATCCTTTGGCAATAAGTCCCGCCGGATGAGCCATATCGCACATTAATAATGCGCCTACTTTATCTGCAATCTCTCTAAACTTTGAATAATCCCAGTCACGCGAGTAAGCACTTGCACCCATTACAATTAGTTTTGGTTTTTCTTTCTTGGCAAGGTCTTCAATTAAATTATAGTCTAATAATTTTGTATCCCGGTTTAATGTATATGGAATAGCTTTATAAATCTGTCCGGAAAAATTAACCAATGAACCGTGGGTTAGATGTCCGCCATGGTCCAGACTAAGTCCGAGGATTGTATCACCGGGTTTAATCAGAGCCATATAAACAGCCATATTAGCTTGCGAACCGCTGTGTGGCTGAACATTCACATATTCGGCGCCAAAAAGTTTTTTCAATCTATCGCGTGCAATATCCTCTGCCATATCAACAAATTCGCATCCGCCATAATATCTTTTGCCCGGATAACCTTCTGCGTATTTATTGGTTAAAACAGAACCGGCTGCCTGAAGAACAGCCGGACTTACAAAATTTTCTGATGCAATTAATTCGAGGTGGGTTTCCTGTCGGTTTAATTCAAGTTTAGCAACATTCAAAACTTCGCCATCTACAGAAAGGTAATTAAACATAAGAACCTGAAAATTTTATTAAAAAATTTATTAAGGAACAGTTACACTTCTATCGATCCATGAATAGCAATGACCTTCAATTTTTACAGTATCACCCGATTTCAATTTTCTAAAGAAATAATCTTCTTTCATTGGTATTGAATTCTGCAGAGCTTTAACTCTGTCTGCAGAAGTAGAAGAAAATTGTCCGCCCATAGAAGCAGCTTTGCGGTAAGTATTTACTGCAAGTAGGTAAACACATTTTGCCATGAAATCAAAATCACAAAGTCTGGCAGCCTGTTCATATAATTGTGCTTCGATGAATACAGGATAATCCCAATTAGGATCCGCTTTCATTCCCCTTTGCAAATAAGTTCTTGATACAGATAATTGTTCCAATCTTTTATATATAAGAGCAAGGTTAACATAATTATCCCTGTTATCCGGCTGCAAGTCAATCAATTTCTTATAAGCTGAAATTGCTTTATCATTCATATCAAGTTTTTCGTAAACACTTGCAAGTTGTTTCCAGTAATTAATCACTTCAGGAGCTTTTGATGTTAAGAACTCAAGTGGAATTTTAGCTTGTTCATAATCCTGGGCTCTTAAACATGTAGAAGCATACTTCCATGCTTTTTCAAGGTTATCTTTATCAAATTCCCATGATTTTTTTGTAATGCTTACAAGTTCCGAGATATCTTCTGCAATACCTTCAAGCTTTTGATTCCAAATAGGATTGTCCGGATCAGTTTCTGCAAGTTTTGAATAAAGGTCAAGTGCTTTTAGTTTATAGTCATTATTATCACTTGCATTGGCAATGTATAGCATGCCTAAATGGTCTTTGTAAAAATTATCAATATTTGAATCGAGTGATAATGCATATTCATAAGCTTTAATTGTTTCATCTGGGTTAGCTTTAAGCCAAGTCTCCATTACATATGCTTTTCTGATAGTGTAATGACTTTCATTTTTAGGTTCATATTTAATTGCACGATTATAAAAATAAATTATGGTATCATTCAGCATTTTAATTTCACTTCCCGATACTTTCATACTATCATGCATATACCAGAGAATATCTTCCATTTTAGGAAATATTTTATATCGCAACCATGGTGTTGGATCTGAATTAATAATTTTCCATCCATAATCAATAGCGGTTACGTAATCCTTGTTCTTATGGTATTCATTAAACAAGCTGAAAGTAGCTTGATCATTTTGTGCTTTAATAACAAGGCTGGAAGCGAATCCAAGTATCAATGCGAATGATAAAAATTTTCTTTTCAAAGTAATGTTCCTTCTATTAATTATCTTTCCGTTTGGATAAACCAAAGCTCTCCGATGCTCAAAGTTATGGAAAATTTATAAAAATTTTCACTTAATAAATTATTTTCTTTTGTCCCTCTTTTCCCAAATTGGAATCCAAAATCAAGAGTATTATCAAAACCAATCGGCATTGAAAAACCGGTATATAATGAGATCTGATCAATACCCTTTCCATTTATTGTATATTGAGTCTGCTCAAAGCTTAAACCGCCTCTTAACATAACCTGTTCCCAGAATGATTGTGACCTGGGTTCGGGGTTACGGTATTCAACACCCAGACTGTATTTGGTTAAGTCTCTCATTACATTAAGTGTTCTTCCGCCAGCATCAAATTTACTTGTCTGCTGGAATAAATAATCTGCTGTAAAGTTTAATCCATTGCTAAGCGATAATGAGAGTCCTGCACCAAATCTTGCAGGTAGATTTGTATTCATCGAACCAGTGGAAGTTTCAATATCACCTAATAATGTTGATGAAACATCTGTAGTATCGGTATTCATTCTCGATTTTGTAGAATAAACAATTCCTAATCTAAAATCCTTAACTGCTTCTGAACCGAATAACTGTGCGATATTAGGTGAAATTATTCCCATTGTAAATCCTAAACCGTTATAACTGTAATTACGGGAGAAGGATGCGCTTATTAATTCTGATTCAGGACCGAAACCTACAGAAGAGAGATGTTCAATTTTACCATTGTAATAATCCAACGAGGCACCAACAGCAAATTCAAGCGGAAGTCTAAAAGAGAATCCAAGGAAAGCTTTGGATAAACCGCCATCACCTTTATATCCGGCTGTATATGAACCGCCTATTGGATCTGTATCATCATAAGTTACATCATAATTAACATTTGAATAAGGGACGATACCGGTTGCAAAACTAAAACCTAATTCTCTATCGATAGGAAATCCGAACATCATTCCGGAAAAAATTGTTTGTACGTGAAATACTGACTCACTATTGGATGAGATTCCATTACCATGAGTTATTATTCCGGTTTCAAATCTGGAAAGTCTCATTTTATTCCAGCTGGCGGGATTAAGATAATTTAAGTAATCAATGTCGGTTGTAGCAATTCCTAATTCTCCTAATGCTAATCTTCTTGCAGAAAATGAAAAAAAGTAGTCACCCAATCCAAACCGCGAATAAATTGAACCTCCGGAAGGTAAAACCTGTGCCGGCAATAAAATTAATAAGAATACTATGATCTGTTTTATTTTCATTAGTTATTTCTTTTGTATGTAAACAATTTTAAGTCTTGGTCTATTAATTACTTCAGCAGCTTTACTACCGTAAATTGCCAGTCGCGCTAATGATCTTTGTTCATCTGTTAAAGATAACATCATACCTTGATTTACATTCGTATCACTCGAAGAGATCCATTTTTGAATAAGCCATGTAATTTCACCACTATAGATATTTTTATCTCTCTTAAGTACAGATACAATTAAACTATCACCTGATAATTCTTTGCTTACACTGTCTTTTAGTGCTCTTACATCTATTGAATCCGATAATGGTTGTCCGTTGATAGATTTAAGTGTATCAATAGTAAGCTCAATCTTAGCACTACTTATAATTATATCCTTCGGAAGAGATGCAATATTGAACGATAAAAATCCTCTATTCGTCAATCCGCCTTGAAGATAGATATAACCAGGTTGTTTAGGAAATGAACCTGTTACTACATGAACATCCATATATGGAGTTGAATTGAGAGAATCGATTTTAGAATTCTGCTCATACTGAATTTTTAATGTAGGTAAATCTGAAGTAATTGTTTTGCCAAACGCAATAAAACCAATAAATCTTTGGGTATTGGCGGTAGGTTTCATTAACAATCCATAATTCTTTGGAGCTGAAAGGGTATCAACTCTATACTTAAGCCACTGTTCAATTACTTCTGGCTCAATATCAAATTTTAATAAAGTATCAACAATAACTTTTGAAGAAGCAACATTTTTTGAATCGTAAGTAAGCAGAGCAAGACTGTCTTTATCGAATCCGGTTGAAGTCCAGTTCTTTCTTATTTGATGCAAAGTAAAGTCGAAATTCTGAGTTTCATCGCCAAGCTTATAAGCCCGCCTCATTTCCATCCAGGCTTTCTTTATTTTTACCTTATTAGATTTATAATAGATAATCATTGAATCAGCAAATGCAGGTGAAAATTGCATAAGTACAACAGACTCCAGATTAGAATTTTTTCCTAATATAATATAAGGTGAAGTTCCAAGTTTAATTTTGGCTTCGAAAGAAGATGATGACTGGTTAATCGGTGTTTCCTTTGAATCGAGCTGCTTAAATTGAATTTTACCATCCTGGGGTAATAGATTATAACCAACTGAAGTTGGTTCATCGTTACAACTGGCAAAAAGCAAAATAAGTAAAGGAATAAAGGACAACTTCAAAAATCTATTCAACTGCGTTCCTCCAAAAAATCTTTAACAATAAAATCGCAAGCTTCAATGAAATTAGCGGCTACAAAATTGGGCTTTTTCTCAAGATTATGCAAGACATTAATTTCTGTATTATCCCCGCTATAATTAACTAAAATTGTTTTAACACCGGCATTTATTCCGCATAATATATCGATGTTCTTATCTCCAATCATATATGACTTGCTTAGATCAATATTCAAATCTATTGAAGCTTTTACAATCATATAAGGAGATGGTTTCCTACATTCTGAATCTTCTTCGGAATTAAAGTCAGGATGAAAGGGACAATAGTAAAAATTATCGATGCCGGTTCCATAATCTGATAACAAACTGTTGATTCTATTATTAATAGCATCAACATCATTGTGAGTAAGAATTCCATAAGCAATTCCGGCTTGATTAGAAATTACAACTATCTTGAAGTTGTATTGATCCTTTAACCTTCTTATTCCTTCAGCAACACCGGGATATAATTTAACCGAATCGGGGTCTTTGATGTAACCTGTATCGTAGTTTATCGTTCCGTCTCTGTCTAAAAAAACTGTATGATTATGATGTTGCATTAATTAATCGGTAAGTTTTTTATACAGGTCAAGATATTTTTTTGCAGAGTTCAACCAGGTAAAATTCGACTTCATTCCATTTTTCATAATTGTCTGCCAAGTTTCTTTATCGGTCGAATAAATCTTAATTGCTTTTTTAATCTCAGCTATCATATCTGCTGCGGTATATTTTTCAAAAGCAAAACCATTTCCCGTTTTGTTCTTTAGATTAAATGGTTGAACAGTATCTGCTAATCCACCGGTATTGCGGACAATTGGGACAGTTCCATACATCAGACTGTACATTTGATTCAATCCGCAAGGTTCAATTTTGGAAGGCATAAGAAACATATCTGAGCCGGCTTCAATAAGGTGAGCTAATTCCTCATCGAAACCAATAAAGCATGAGAAGTTATTATGATACTTGGAAGCAGCGCTTGTAAAAAGTTTATGATATTTTTTATCGCCCGTACCAAGAAGAATAAGATGCATATTAAGCTTCATTAACTGAGGAAGTGCTTTCTCAAGAAGATCCAATCCTTTATCTTCGAAGAGCCGGGAAATCATTCCAATTACAGGTACTTTTTCGTCATACTTAAATCCGAAATTATCGGCTAATGCTTTTTTATTTTCTTTTTTGAATTCAAGATTCTTAACAGAATATTTATGAGCAATTTTATTATCAAGTTCCGGATTCCAGATAGTCTCATCAATTCCATTAATTATTCCATACATATCTTTCTTTCTTTTACATAATACATCTTGCAATCCTGCGCCAAAATCTTTTTTAAGACATAACTCTTTTGCATATGTTTCACTTACAGTTGTTATCATATCAGAATAGACTAACCCGGTTTTAAGAAAGTTAACCTTACCTTTATGAAGAACCCCTTTTTCACTTTCTAATTCCTTAGGTAATCCGGTCTTAGCAAAAGTAGGTTTGGCAAAGTTGCCCTGGAAAGCTAAATTGTGAATTGTAAACAAGGTTTTGATCGGAGTAAATAACGGATCTTTTGGATAGATTGTTTTTAGATACGCCGGAACCAATCCTGTTTGCCAATCATTACAGTGAATTACATCGGGAGCCCAGCCCAATTTGGTAATTAATTCGAAAACAGCTTTCGAAAGGAGAATAAACCTTTCATCATTATCAGGGTAATCATCACCTGTAAGAGGATCAGAATAGAGAGAATGCCGGCTTCCAAAATATTCGGGGTTATCTAAAAAGTAAATTTGAACACGTGTTTTAGGACCAATTAAAAATGACGACCGGAGAGAAAATATTACTTCCTTTTCACCGATATTTATTTTTATGTCTTTTAACCTTACCACTTCATGAATTTTATATTTCCTTTCGTCTATTGCACCATATTTAGGAACAACAATTCTAACCTGGTGACCTAATTCCTGTAATTTTTGGGGTAAAGCCGAAGAAACATCTGCCAAACCACCTGTTTTAATAAATGGAACTACTTCTGATGTAACAAAGAGGATTTTATACTTTGAAGGCATTTTTGGTTTATCCCTTACTTTTCAATAGAGCAAAAATACTAAAATTGAAGCTTTTGAACAAAAAGAATAGAAAATAAAGTCCTGAATTATCTATTTTTGAATGTGAGATGAGAATGAATTAACCCGGAAATAATTTAACAAATGAGAAAATTGCTAAAATCACCCGTTCAAATCATTACTGTCGATTCAAAGGGTAAAAACTACAAACGCGGTAAAGATGCAGCTAATATTTTACCGTTAAACGAGCACTCGATAATTATCGAAGATAAAATTATTAAGGATATTATTCCGAATTCCAGTGTTAAGAAATATACATTCGATCAGACTATTAATTGCGAAGGATATATTGTTTTACCCGGGTTAATTGAATGCCATACACATACTGCATTTGCAGGTTCACGATCCAATGAATTTTTAATGAGACTAAATGGTGCTACATATGAACAGATTGCAGAATCCGGAGGTGGAATAATATCAACTGTAAAAGCTGTCCGACAATCATCTTTTGAAGAACTAATAAAAATTATTAAACCGAGAATAGACTTTTTTATTTCTCAGGGTGTAACAACGCTGGAGATTAAGAGCGGTTACGGATTGAGTTACTATGATGAAATAAAACTTCTACAAGTAATAAACTATTTTAAGAAAACGTTGCCGATAGAAATTATTCCGACATTTCTTGGAGCACATACTTATCCACCAGAATATAAAAACGATCATAAAAAATATCTTAAAATAATTTCTGACGAATTACTTCCCTTCATAATTCAAAACGGACTTGCGGAATACATTGATGCTTTTTGTGAAAGCAGTGCATTCAGTGCAAATGAAGTAGACCAGATTTTTACCAGGGCGGTTAAACTTGGTTATAAGATAAGACTTCATACAGAACAGTTTAATAATATAGACGGACTTGATGTTGCACTTAAGCACAATGCTCTTTCTGTAGATCATCTTGAGGTTATAAAAGAATCGGATATACAAAAATTGAATGATAGCCAAACAGTTGCTGTTCTGCTACCCGGTGTTTCGTTCTTTCTCGATTACCAATTTGCACCGGCAAGAGAATTAATAGATAATAATGCCATTGTTGCTTTATCTACCGACTATAATCCCGGTTCTTCAAATATCTCTAACCTTCATTTAATTATGAGTCTTGCAGTTTTAAAAATGAAAATGACTGCAGAAGAAGTGATAAGCGGTGTTACTATTAACGCTGCTAAAGCACTGGATATTAGCAAGAGAACCGGCAGTATCGAAATAAATAAACAAGCCGACTTCTCATTATTCAAGGCAAAAGATTATTCTGAAATAGTATATAACATTGGACAAAATCTTAATGAAATAACAATAAAGAATGGCGAAATTATTTACAAAAGAAATCCGGAGTAATAATGACTACAAATAAGCAAAAAATTATTGAATGCGTTCCAAATTTCAGTGAAGGTAAAGATTTAAAAACATTCGATGTAATTAAAGAAGCTATCGACAAAACAGAAAATGTAAAACTACTAAGTCTTGAACCGGATGCCGATTATAACCGTGTTGTTGTTACTTTGGCCGGAAACGAGGAAGGAATATTAAACGGCGCTGTTAATGCATGTAAAGCTGCCGCCGGATTTATTGATATGACAAAACATAAAGGTGAACACCCCCGACTCGGCGCTATTGATGTAGTCCCCTTTGTTCCTGTATCTAATGTTACGACAGAAGAGTGTGTAAAGATATCCGAAAAATTTGCAGAAATTATTTCGAAAGAATTAAATGTACCTGTTTATTTATATGAATCAGCAGCAAGAACACCGGAAAGAAAAAGTTTATCAAATATTCGTCAGGGCGAATATGAAGGTCTTGAAGCAAAATTGAAAGATCCGAACTGGGCACCTGATTATGGCAAACCGGTTTTTAATCCCAGGCTTGGTGCAATTGTAACCGGCTCAAGATTTTTCCTTATTGCTTATAATGTTAATATAAATTCTATCAATGTAAAATATGCTAAAGAAATTGCTGAAATACTTAGAGAGAGCGGCTACTCAAAAAGAGATGAAAATGGTAACTTGATAAAGGTTGACGGTAAAACAATAAAAGTACCCGGTAGGTTGAAAGAATTCAAAGGGATGGGAGTTTCTTTGGAAAAATATAATTGTACTCAAGTCTCAATTAATTTGACCAACTACAATGTTACTCCCATGCATGTAGCATTCGAAGAGGTTAAGAAAGAAGCTAATAGATTAAGCGTGGAAGTTAATGGAAGTGAAATTGTAGGGCTGGTTCCATTGGAAGCATTGCTTCAAGCCGGAAGATATTATACAGATGGCAAGGAAACCGACGAAAAGAAATTAGTCCAATCAGCAATTGATCACCTTGGATTAAATTCACTAAACCCATTTAAGCCGGAAGAAAAAATAATTGAATACATGATCTAACCTTACAAAAAGTTTGTTATAAAGAAGGAGGAAGAATGAACTTAAATAAGAATTTGCAAGAGTATTTTGATGAATTATCATCTAGTTCTCCAACACCGGGCGGAGGGAATGTATCAGCTTTATGCGGAGCTCTTGCATCAAGTTTAGGTACTATGGTCTGTAATCTGACTATTGGTAAAAAGAAATATGCTGATGTTGAACAGGAAATGATTTCTCTTAAGAATAAATTGGAAGTTTATCAGAAAGAATTTTTCGAACTTGCCCAAAAAGATAATGAAGCATTCGATAAGGTTATGATGGCATTTAAACTCCCAAAGGAATCGGATGAGGAAAAAGAAGTACGCAATTCTAAAATTGAAGAAGCCACAATAAATGCTGCGGAGGTACCATCGGAAGTAATGCGTAAATGTTATGAATTGCTTCCATTATTAAAAACAATAGCTGATAAAGGGAATAAAAATTCACTTTCCGATGCCGGTGTTGCAATAGCTCTTACACGAACATCAGTTCAGGGAGCTTATTTAAATGTACTCATCAATTGCAGTTCATTAAACAACCAGACTATTGCAGAAGAAATAAGAAAGCGTGCAAATATTATTTTCGAAGAGATTGATAAAAGATCCGCACAAATGTTAGAAATAATAACCAAATCATTTCTGCCGGCATGATCAAAAAAATACTGATACTGTTTTTTATTCTCTTTAATATAATTTCTGCACAGAATCAAAGAGTGTTACAAGGAATTGATGTTCTTGAAAGAGATGATTTTTCTATTTTAGAGAACAAACGCATTGCTCTAATCACAAATCAAACCGGAGTAAATAAAAAATTAGTATCAACAGTCGATCTGCTTTCAAAAGCAAAAAATGTTGAACTGGTTGCAGTATTTAGTCCCGAGCATGGGTTTAGAGGCATAGGCAAAGCCGGAGAAGCAATAAACGATTTTATTGATAGTACTTCGGGCATTAAATATTACTCGCTCTATGGAAAACGGAACAAACCTACTCCGGAAATGCTTAAAGACGTTGATGCTTTAGTTTATGATATTCAGGATATCGGCTGCAGATCTTATACTTATATAAGTACGCTTGGACTTGCCATGGAATCTGCAGCAGAGAATAATAAAGAGTTTATTGTACTGGATAGACCGAATCCGTTAGGAGGAATTAGAATTGAAGGGAATGTTGTTGAAGATGGTTTTACTTCTTTCGTAAGCCAGTATAAAATTCCTTATGTATATGGATTAACATGCGGTGAATTAGCAAAGATGTTAAATGAAGAAGGGATGCTGACCAACAAAGTTAAATGCAAACTTAATGTGGTTAAAATGGTTGGATGGAAAAGATGGATGCACTACGACGATACAGATTTGATCTGGGTACCAACTTCCACAAACGTTCCATATAGTTTAACACCATTTTATCTTGTAAGCTCAGGGGTTCTCGGTGAATTAGTAACTATATCGATTGGAATTTCATACACGCTACCATTTCAAACTTTTGCAGCCGAATGGATTAATGCCGATACTCTTTCAGCTTATTTGAATGCATTAAATTTACGAGGAGTGAAATTCAGGCCTATTTCATACAAAACAAATTATGGGATCTGGCTTGATAAAGTTCTGAACGGAGTTCAGGTTCACATTACTGATTTTCATAAGGTGAATCTGTTAGACCTTCAATTCTATTTTATGGAGATACATAACAAATTATATCCATCAAAAAGAATATTTGAATTAGCCGATTCAACCAGATTGAAAATGTTTGATAAGGTAATGGGAACCGATAAGATTAGACTCGATTTTTCAAAGCGGTATAAATTTGATGATATAAAATCTTACCTGAGGAAAGATATCAAATCATTCAGAGCGCTCTCAAAGAAATATTATCTTTATGATTAGTACTCAATACTAACGTCAACAATCGGCCAGCGCGCTCTAAGGTTTAGTGTATCTGGATAAAAAGTAAACTTCTCAGCATAAACTAAAGGTTTGACTGAACCGGCATCGTACTTAATATTTTTATTCTTGTCTATAAAACTGCTTAATAAATATTTACCGGGAAGAATTTTAGTAAGATTAAAAGTTTTGTCCTTGTTTACCTTGTTAATGTAATTCCTTTTATCATTACCAACGCTTTTCAATTCTACATAAAGGTCAAAATTCTCATCAGCATTTTTAACATTACCAGCCACACCGGAAAAATCCAGTTCGCTATTTGTAGTAAACTTATGTTTATATGTAGAATCAACTTTATTACCGGCAACATCAATGAATTTACTTAAATCTATTTTAAGGAAGTAATCATTTCGTTGTTTAAGCTTTGTTACTATTTTTACATCGAAGGAAGCATCGTCTTTCAATTCAATTTTATGAGATAATGTTTTACCGGAACCATCATCAACAGATATGGTTTCGTTGATATTGTTCATCGGGAATCCATCATTAAACATCAATGTCAATACCGGATTTTCAAAATCGACTTTATCACCGGGCATGTTACCGGATATTTTCTGCAATTTTGGGGGTATGGTATCAGGATCGGCTTTTGGAGTAATTGAAAATGTTTCATACTTATTAACATTACCTTGCAAATCAGGAATATTATTGCATACCAGAGTAATATTGTTCCCCTTTATAAGCGAATCTTTAATCGCAAGGTAGTAGTTGCGTATTTTTGCATCACCCTTGAAAAAATAACTGACGTTGAACCGGGATTGTTTTGTGGAATCAAACAGATAAAAATTTGACGCGGAAGTTTTTGAACTATCAATCGGTTCATTATACTCAATTAAGAAATGATTTCGATCCAGCATTACTACACTGCTTAACCTTGGTGGTATTGTGTCCATTCTATTCAAATAGAAATCGCTATTAGTAATTTCAACCTGTTCATCAGTAATTTTCAAATCCTTAAACTGAACACCAAATTCATCTTCATTCATTTGAAACAACAAATCCCGAAGCCGATCCCGGAAAGCAAATACATTATACTCCCCTTCGCTTAACCCGACTAAAGTATATTTTCCATTTTTACCTACCTGGGAAACATAATCGGGTTTTTGAGAAGCCGGATCAATTTCATCACCTTTTTTAAGATAAGCAAATACCATTGTTCCGCTAGGGTCGTCGTCATAAATTCTACCGGATATTTTACCGCTATCAAGCTTTGCACCGGTCGAGAATGCAAACGAAAATGGTTCAGCCATTTTATTTCTGTTGTTCAAATCCTCAACACCTGCACCGATTGTAATTGTGTAAGTTGTGTTTGCCTTTAAAGTATCTCTAAAGTAGGCAATTAAAGTTCTTCCACTCCAATCATACTTCAGACTTTTAGTTAATGGAGGAGAAATAAATATTGCTTCCTGAACAGATCTCTTATCAACATATTCAGAGAACTTCATTTCGAAATAATTATCAGAATAATTTAGAGTAGCATTCTTTGGAAAAACGCTAATAATTTCCGGAGGTGTTTTATCGATATCGCCTCCTCCGGGTGGCAACTGACTTGCACAACTGGAAAAGATCAAAATATTTGTGAACAGAAAAAAGGTGCGCATAAAAATAATTTTAAAGGAAATTTTAATTTTCATCATAAAGAAAATTCAGTCTATTTCTGATTAGCCCGCCATTCACGGTATTTTAGAACATTACGATTATGTTCACTCATATTTGTTGAGAAATAATGCCCACCCTGACCATTAGCAACAAAGTAGTAGTATTTATTTGATTCGGGATACAGAGCTGCCATTATTGCATCCTTACCGGGATTATTAATAGGAGCCGGCGGAAGCCCCGCATATTTATATGTATTAAACTTCGAGTCGATTTCAAGATCTTTGAAATAAATTTTATTTTTTCTCCGTTCACGAATAAGGTATTGAACAGTTGGATCAGCTTGAAGAAGCATTCCTTTACGTAACCTGTTATGATATACTCCGGAAATAGTTTTGAACTCACTAAATAAATTCGACTCAGCTTCAATGATTGATGCCAGTGTTAATATCTGATGCTTATCCATTTTCAGTTCTTTCATCCGGTCAATTACTTTAGGATCGTCAAAAATTCTTTTCATCTGGTAAGCAAGCTTTCTTAGAATTTCTTCGGCAGAACTATGTGTATAAAAATAATAAGTCTCAGGTAACAGATATCCTTCTAAGTTATCAGCATCAACACCTAAAGCATTAAGGAAGGAACGGCTTCTACTTAATTCCATTACCCTTGCAGAATCAATATCAAGTTTTTCCTTCAGCAATTTGGCAAGGTCCATTTGCCAGATTCCTTCGCCAATTGTAATAAGTACTTCGGCATCGGGTGCTCCTTCAATTAGCAATTCAACCAATTGTAAGTAACTCAATCCATTAGGAATATTATAGCGCCCGGCTTTTATTTTTCTTTCCGCACCATAAATTATTGCGGCAATTTTCATGTTTATTTTACTTGGTATTATTTTCTTTTGATAAAGTGAATCGGAAATCTGTGAAAGAGTTTCCCCTTTTCTAACTTCTATTTTTACAGGTTCCTGTTGATCATAATAGTTCGGAAAGAAAAATGTAAAGACTAATAAGCCAAGTATAAAAAAGAAGAAGATTACTATGAAGATTATCTCTCTTCTGGATAGAATCGATTTTAAGCCGGCTATTTTATTGTTGTTCAATACTTATCCCGATTAACTGCTTAAATATATTGATTTTCTTTTTATAGGAAACAGTCAAATTGAAATAGCTTTCACAAATACATTATTGTTTGGAGTTAAATTCTGCTATTGAAGAAAGGGTTTGATAAAAGTATTGTCGCTTAAACCTGGGTATGCATTATAATCAAGATTGAATTTCAATCCGGAATTAAAAAGTTTAAATCCCCTGTAAGCTATCATAGCTGCATTATCACCACAAAATTCCGGTGATGGAATAACAAGCTTTTTGTTAAACTTACGGGCAAGCAATTCCAGTTCATTTCCAAGAAGTTTATTAGCAGCAACTCCGCCAACCAGACTAATTGAACTTACATCAAATCTTTCAATTGCTTTTCGAACATTGTTTACTAATGCTTTTACAACCGACGCTTGAAATGAAGCCGCGATCATCGGTAAATCCTCTGCTGGTATTTGTTCGCTACTTCCATATTTTTTTTGGATATGACGAAGCACTGCGGTTTTCAATCCGCTGAATGAGAAATCAAATTCTCTTTTACATTGAGCTATCGGGAAATTAATAAGGTCAGATTGATAGCTCTCAGCAATCGATTGAATCTTTGGTCCGCCCGGGTAACCTAAACCGATCAATTTGGAAACTTTATCGAATGATTCACCGGCAGCATCATCTATTGTAGTTCCCAATTTCTGAATGTCCATATCACTCTTAACAATTAACAACAAAGTATGACCGCCGGAAACTACAAGACAGAGATATGGGAACTCCGGTTTTTCAGTCATTAAAAATCCTGAAAAAATGTGTCCTTCGATATGATTAACAGGTATAAATGGTTTTTTAAGCGAGTAAGCTAAACTCTTGGCGAAAGTAAGACCAACCAGTAATGCACCTATTAAGCCGGGTCCGGCTGTAGCTGTAATTAGATCAATCTTATCAAGTGATATGTTTGATTTAGAAAGAGCATTTTTAATAAGGGGCATTAAAATCTGGAGGTGCGCCCTGCTCGATAATTCGGGAACTACACCTCCAAAATCTTTATGAAAATCCTGAGAGGAAATTAAATTTATCTTTAACTCATTGTCAGAAATAATTGCAACAGATGTTTCATCGCAAGATGTTTCTATTCCAAGTACATTCATTCTATTATGCAATTATCTCTTTTCAATAAAAAATTAATTATCAATTAAATGTCAGTATGCTCTTTGTTATATGCCATGCCATATTAGGATTTTCCTGTAACCGCCTGATTGAATATTTATACCAGTGATCACCAAACGGAACATAAATTCTTATCTTGTAGCCGTCAGCATTAATTTTATCTCTCAACCTTTCTTTAACCCCGTAGAGCATCTGGAATTCAAATTTGTCTTTAGGTATTTGTTTTTTCTTTATCAATTCATAAGCATTATTAATCAGGTAATCATCATGGGTAGCAATACCAACATAATTACCGTTATCCAGTAAATAATTCAGAACATCCAGAAAACTATCTCTTACTTTTTGTTTTGTCTTGTATGCAATTTCTTCTGGCTCAATATAGATTCCTTTACAAAGTCTGTAATTTGTACCGGCAAGTTCTATTTTTTGAACATCATTTAGTGTTCGTTTCAAATATGATTGGACTACAATACCAACATTATTGTACTTTTCTCTTAAGCGAATATACATCGCTATTGTTGCATCCGTTGTTGGTGAGTCCTCCATATCAATCCGGACAAAATTATTATACGATTTTGCACGTTCTAGTATCTCGGATATTTGTTGATAGCAAAATTCAGGATCGATAACGAGTCCTAATTGTGTCGGTTTTAAGGAAAGATTGGAGTTAAGCTTATGCTTATCGATAACATCAAGTACCTGTAAGCATTCAATTTTTGCCTGTTCACATTCAGCTTTAGAAGTCACTGCTTCGCCTAAAACATCCATTGTAGCAACAATACCTTTTTCGTTCAATTCTTTAACAACACGCACGGCATCATCTAATTTTTCGCCGGCGATATACTTTTTAGCAAATAAATATACTACTGGTTTTGGTAATAATTTTACAAAAGAAACGATTGCTTTGTTGATCGGGTTCACTGTAGCACCTATAATTGAAAAATTTGTTGTCAAAATTACCCTAAGACCAACTATAAATCAAGGAAGGATCTACATATCCTGATTTGCAGATTTGCTTATTGAGTCCAATATTCGTAGTAAAAACGAAATGTTATTGTGCAAATTTTGGACTGTTGAATTGTTATCGATTATGAAATCAACTTTATTTTTTTTCTTGTCGTCATCAATTTGAAATTTCATACGTCTGGTTACATCGTTCTCGTTAACATTCTCACGTTTCATCACTCTATCGATCCGATGCTTTTTATCAGAATAGACCAGGACTGTGTAATCGAACATTTTTTCAATTTTGGCTTCGAAGATTAATGCCGACTCAACAAAAATCATTCTGGAATGTTTTGATTCAATCACAATTAATTCTTCAATCTTTTTTATAGTAGCGGGATGAACAACCGTATTAATAAGATTAACATTTTTCCTGTTATTAAAAACTTTTTCGGCTAACAGCTTAGTATTTAATTTACCATTATTATAAATATCTTTGCCGAAGAGGTTCTCTATCTTCTGTTTTACTGATTTATCGTTTGCAATTAAATCCTTAGCAATGTTATCCGACCGCAATACACGGTAACCGTTGCTTTCAATAAAATCACTTACAATTGATTTTCCGGAACCGATGTTACCTGTAATTCCTATTTTGATAATATTAGATTTCATAAAATATTTTTCTATTGAGGCCAGTTTTCATTGAGGTTGTCTCTGAAGATTCTCAAAGTCAGTCCAAACTTATATGAGATTAATATTTTAGAAGTAAATCACACTTCGACTAATTGAAGTGTGACTTTACAATAATTTTGAAGACAACCTCATATAAGAAACTTAATCCTGAGTATCAGTGCTGCCAACAAGGTATCTTTTAATTTTTTGAGTAGTAGTTTTTTCGAATTCCTTTTCTCTTATATAGAATTTTTTGATCTGCTTATGAGCAGCAAGTTGTTTATTAGTCTTTTCAATTTCCTGTTGAATTATTTTATTAATCAGTTCATCTGTGATGCTCTCTTTGTTCGATTCAGAATATTCAATAAAAGCTTCAGCATCGGCAACAATTTGTGCCGCAATAATTTCATCCTGTTTCAAATCTTTTTCGCCGAAGACAAGGGATTCAAGAATAAACGGACTCCGGTTAAGAATATCTTCTATCTCTTCGGGAAATACATTTTTTCCACCACGGGGAATTATAACATTTTTCTTCCTTCCGTTAATATGTAAGAAACCTTGATCATCAATAAATCCAATATCACCGGTCTTAAACCAACCATCTTCAAAAGCATCATTTGTAAATTTTTCATTTTTATAATAGCCAGGCATAACACTCGGACCTTTAGCCCAGATTTCCCCGCTTCCATTTTCATCAGGTCTATGAATTTTGATTTGAACTGAAGGAAGAGGAATTCCTGCTGCATTATCCTTAAAACTATCGAGGCGGTTTAATGCAAGAATTGGAGAAGTTTCTGTTAATCCATAACCCTGAATAAATGTAAATCCGAATTCACGCAATCCTTTGGCAACAAGAGGATCGGGTGCAGCACCACCGGCAATAAAAATTCTTACCGCTCCGCCGAATTTATGGTGTAATTCCGAAAAAACTTTTTTCTTTAAGGTTGTTAAACCGGCTGATTCAAATAGATTTGTCAATTTTACAAGCGGAGGTACAACAACGGATTTAACCTTATTTTCTTTTATTGTCTTTATTATTCTTCTGAACATTTTATCATAAAGGAGCGGAACGCCTAATAGAATTGTAGCTTTTACAGTTTGAATGTCATCGACAACAGTTTTTAATGATCTTGCATAATGAGCTGATGCACCGCAATACAATGGGCAAAGTAGACCGCAAGTGCATTCGTATGTATGATGCATTGGTAATACGGAAAGGAATCTGTCCTTCTCATCAATCAGCACCATACTAACCATATCCATAAGATTGCTTGCTAAATTCTTTTGAGTAAGCATTACACCTTTAGCACGTCCTAAAGAACCTGAAGTAAATATAATTTCTGCCAGATCCTCATTGTTAATTTTTGGGAGCTCATCTGTAGAAACTTCTTTTGATTGGTAAATTAACTTAGGCATATTTAGAAATTCTTTATCTTCGCCCGTATCATCCATACAGATAAAAAATTTCATTTTCTTAAGAGAAGATTTACTTTCAGCCATTACTCCGGCATAGGAACCCGAAAAAACAATTGCTTCGGAATCGGATTCATGCATGATATTCATTATTTCGTTCGTAGTAAGATTTCTATCAATCGGTACAATTACATAGTTGAAACACATAGCTGTTAAATATGTTATTGCCCACTGAACTCTATTCTCTCCAATAACTGCAACATGAGCTCTTTCTTTTAATCCAAGATTCTTAAGTGAAGTGCCAAATCTTAATACGTGGTCTAATAATTCGCGATAAGTTACTTTGCTAATAGGAGTCGGATTCAGATCTTCGAGAGCAAGTTTAGATCCAAATTTTCTGGATGATTGAATGAGCATATCCTGAATTGATTCAATACCCGGGACGTTATAAAGTTTCATTTCTTTTTTCATATTGACTCTATTTTTTAGTTAGAAAATATCACACTGGATATTACTATATATTTTTGAAGTAACCACTTTCTCAGGAATACTGAATCTTAATTAATTTAGAGATTACTCCATCTATTTCATTTTAGATATTTCTACTAAAATTGCTTTAAGTAAGCGATAGAATTTTTCAACATCATGAATATTAACTTTCTCATCAGGTGAATGCGCGCCAACTATTGTTGGTCCGAATGAAACCATTTCCAACCCGGGGTACTTATCACCTAATATTCCACATTCCAGACCGGCATGAATCGCTTTTAATTCAGGTGCTTTACCGAATATTTCCTTATGAACTTTACTAGATAACTTTAATAATTTTGATCCCAGGTTTGGCTGCCAGCCGGGATAACCATCCCCTACAACTACATTTGCCTCGGCGAGATCAAAGACAGATTTTACAGACGCTGCAATATTCCGTTTAGCAGATTCAATTGAACTTCGCTGGCTTGTTCCAATTTTAATCTGATCATTTTCCATTACAACTGTTGCTAGATTAGTAGACGTCTCAACCAGACCGGCAATTTCCATACTCATAGAGATAACACCATGCGGGAGTCCAATAATAAGATTTATAACTTTGTCTGCAAATTCCTTTGTAAAAACTTTTGAGGAAGTATCAGTATCTGATTTTTCAAATGAAATTTTTATATCCCCATCCGATGCTCTATACTCTAATACAGATTCTAAAGAGAACGCATTTATATATTCACGCAATACAGCTTCATATTCATTTTTAATATATATGATTGCTTCAGCTTCGCGTGCAATGGCATTTCTTTTTGATCCTCCTGAAATAGCGCCTATGTAATGGTCCACTACTTTTAATTTATTGAGCAGGAAACCTAAGAGCTTAATTGCATTTGCTCTTTTATCGCCAATGTTAATTCCAGAGTGACCGCCCTTTAAACCGCTAATAAAAATTGTATAAGGACTCCACGCATCATCAACTTGCTCATAATCTATTTTCAAAGTACCCACAGTATCCATTCCGCCGGCACAACCGACATAAAATATCCCATCTTCTTCGGAATCAAGATTTAATAGATATTTGCCGGTTATAAACCGGGGTTCAAGATTGTTAGCACCGGTTAAACCTGTCTCTTCATCAACAGTAAAAAGCAATTCAATTTCTCCGTGGTTAAAGCCATCATCATTCACGATAGCAAGAGCAGCAGCTGCACCAATTCCGTTATCTGCTCCAAGTGTTGTTCCTTCAGCTTTTATCCAATCACCGTCCCTAACTAATTTTATTGGATCATTATTAAAGTCGTGTATAGTATTTTTATTTTTTTCACAAACCATATCAACATGACTTTGAAGGACAACAACAGGTACTTTTTCGAAACCGGGTTTAGGAGGAATGCTGATAACAATATTACCGACACTATCCTCTTTAAACGAAAGATTATTCTGACCGGCAAAATTTCTTAGATATAACCGAACACGTTCTTCATGTTTAGATGGACGCGGAATTTGACTAATTTCATAAAACCGGTTCCATAAATTAGCCGGAGCTAAACCTTCAATTGCTTTCATTATGCCTCCCCTCCTATTCTGTTATAATGCAAATTGTTTTTCAGCAAGTCGAGCATTCTTTTTATCTAGTTCTGTAAGATATTTTTTTCTTATTCTTATATTCTGCGGAGTAACTTCAACATATTCATCATCGTTAATCCATTCAATAGCCATTTCAAGAGTAAGTAAACGCGGAGGTTCAAGCCGGATAGCTTCATCAGCACCGGATGCACGCATGTTTGTAAGCTGTTTGGTTTTACATACATTTACACGCATGTCATTCTCTCTTGAGTTTTCTCCAACTATCATACCCTCATAAACTTTTGTTCCGGGTTCAACAAAAAACTGGCTCCTCTCCTGAAGTTTCCACATCGCATAGGATGAAGCTATTCCATTTTCCATCGATATTAATGCACCCTTTGTTCTACTGCTTATTTCGCCCTTGAAAGGTTCATAACCATGAAAATTGTGATGGAGTATTCCAGTTCCTTTTGTATCAGTCATGAATTCCGAACGGTAACCAATTAAACCACGAGCAGGAATAATAAACTCAAGCCGGGTGTTCTCGTTAAAGGAGAGCATGTTTTTCATTTCACCTTTACGCTTTCCTAATTTTTCAATAACAATGCCCACAAATTCTTCTGGTACATCAATAATAACATGCTCAAATGGTTCGCACATAACATCATCAATTTTTTTCATTATTACTTCAGGTTTGCTTAACTGCAATTCATATCCTTCTCTGCGCATATTTTCAACAAGTATTGCCAGATGCAATTCTCCTCTTCCACTAACTTTAAATACATCTGGTGATTGAGTCATTTCAACGCGGAGACTAACATTAGTTTTCAATTCTTTTGAAAGTCGTTCACTAAGATTTCTTGTGGTTACGTATTTTCCCTCCTGACCGGCAAATGGAGAATTATTAACTATAAAATTCATTGTTAAAGTCGGTTCATCAATATCAACAAATGGAAGTGGTTCCTGATTTGCTGCATTACAAATAGTATCACCAATATCAACGTCTTCAAGTCCGGCAATAGCACCAATATCGCCGGCAACTATTTCATCAACTTCAATTCTCTTTATATTTTCGAACACATACAGTTTGGAGACTTTCGATTCAAATCTTGTCCCGTCTCTTGAAATTAATACCACGGGATCACCAAGAGAAATTTTACCGCTATTAACTCTGCCAATTCCAATTCTTCCGAGGTAATCGTTATAATCTATAGCACTAACAAGCATTCTAAAAGGTTCATCAATAACATTTGGAGGGGGGACATGTTTAACAATTTGTTCAAGTAGAACTTCAAGGTTGTTAACATCATCTTCAAGCTGAAGTTTAGCTATTCCCTGTTTAGCAATTGCATAAACAAACGGGAAATCGAGTTGCTCGTCGTTAGCACCAAGAGAAACGAAGAGATCAAATACTTCATTAAGAACCTGGTTGGGACGTGCATCTTTTCTATCAATTTTATTAATAACAACAATTGGTTTTAAACCAAGGTCCAGAGATTTTTTAAGAACAAATTTAGTTTGAGGTAAAGGACCTTCGGCAGCATCTACTAAAAGGAGAACACCATTTACCATTCGCAATGTCCGTTCTACTTCTCCTCCAAAATCAGCATGACCGGGAGTATCAACAATATTGATTTTAATACCTTTATATGAAATGCTACAATTTTTTGCAAGAATTGTAATACCTCTTTCTTTTTCAAGCTGATTTGAATCCATTACTCTTTTATCAACCTGTTGATTTGCCCTCCAGGCACCTGTTTGTTTCAACATGTAATCGACTAATGTAGTTTTTCCATGATCTACGTGAGCAATAATAGCAAGATTTCTAATACCTGAATTTTTCAAAGACTATTCCTTTTTAATTATGTCTGATGTTTAAAATATCACCATCTTTTACGATGTATTCTTTTCCTTCCAAACGCCATGCACCAGCTTCTTTGCATTTATTAAACGAACCATGTTTAATAAAATCTTCATAATGAACAACTTCAGCCCGAATAAAACGGTTGAAAAAATCGGTATGAATTACACCGGCGGCTTGCTGTGCATTAAAATTTTTCTTGATTGTCCATGCACGGCATTCATCTTCACCTACTGTAAAAAATGAATGAAGTCCCAGCAATTCGTAAGATGTTCTTAAAATTTTTGTAAGTGCGGAATCAGTTATGCCGTAATCTTTCATAAATACTTGCTGGTCTTCATCATTCATTTGCGATAGTTCCAGTTCAATCTTAGCAAAGAATGGAATAACTGTAGCTCGTGATTTCAATAATTCAGAATTTACTTTTTTTATTTCTTCATCAACTACCGGAATTGAAGCTTCATCGAAATTGATTGCAATTGCGAGCGGCTTTAATGTTAATAATTGGAACCCGCCTAATAGTTTTAATTCATTTTCATCAAGAGCGAGTGAACGGAGTGGAAGTTCTTTTTCGCAATGATTAAAACATTTTTCTATTAAAGGGATCTCTCTCTTTACTTTTTCATCTCTCGACTTAAGAACCTCCTTCTTCAATTTTTCGAGTCTGTTCTCTAAAAATGCCAGGTCGGATAATAAAAATTCGGTTTCAAGAAATTTAATATCGTTTAGCGGATCAACTTTATTCATTGGATGAGGGATTGAATCATCTTTGAACGCTCTTACAATATAAAAGAGTGCATCATTATTACGTACACTGTTCAAAAATACCGATGTAATCTTTACCTTATTATCTTCCGACATTCTAAGACCGGGTATATCGAATACTTCGATTGTAGCATTCACCTGTTTCTTAGGATTGAATATTTTAGAGAGGTTATCCAACCTTGAATCAGGTATTTTAACTACTTCAACAGAAGCTTCCTCTTTTTGACCAGCACTTCGAGATGAACTCTTTGAAAGTGTATTAAATAAAGATGTTTTACCAGAGAATTGTAATCCGACTAATCCAATCTGCATCTATTTGTCTCGTTTTTATAATTTCTAATAAAATTGGGTTTGAAATATAATCAAATTTAACGGAATTATAATCCTTATCAGAATAAAGTGAAATATAAAATCTATTTTAAGATACTATTTGCGTATGGAGGGTAATTTCTTCCAGTACTGAAGATACTTTTAAACATTCTGTCAAATCACCTGTAAAGACAACAGCTTTCCCTTTTACATGAACTTCGAATGTAAGAGACCGTGCAATTTCGAATGAACATTTTATGGCAATGATTAACTGATTTATTACTTCTTCAAAAGAATGGGCATCATCATTAAATAATATTACTTTGTAAGGAAGACCAACAGTAGTCTCATCAGTTGTTTCGGGTTCAATAATTCCATTTGGTTTTTCGAGTGACATAATTTAAACCATAGTTACATATAAAATTATAAAATTGCTCCCTAAAAAAAAATTTTGTTTATATTTTGGTGCGAAAATCTAAGAAATGATTATTGAGAAAATAATTCTAAGGAGGATTAATGAAAATCGCCGTGTGTGTCAGTCACGTACCCGATACAGCAGCTAAAATTAATATTACCGGAGACGGTAAAGGAATAGATCAGACAGGTGTTACTTATGTTGTTAATCCATACGATGAATTTGCAATTGAAGAAGCATTAAAGACAAAAGAAAAATCCGGCGGGGATACTGTTGCAGTTAGCCTTGGCGGAGAAGCTAATAAAGAAACTTTACGTAAAGCATTAGCAATGGGTATTGATAATGCAGTATTGCTTAAAGATGATTCCTACAGGGATTCGTTATCTGTTGCAAAAGCATTGGCTGAAGAAATTAAAACCCAAAATGCTGAACTAGTATTCTTTGGTAAACAATCTGTGGACTTTGATAACTCAGTGGTTGGACAAATGGCAGCAGAATTATTGGGGTATAATTGTATTTCGGTTGTAGTTGATTTTAAGCTGGAAGGGAATAAAGTAATTGCAGAGAGAGAAATTGAAGGTGGAAAAGAAGTTGTAGAAACATCTTTACCGGCAATAATAACTGCTCAAAAAGGACTGAATGAACCCAGATATGCATCATTAAAAGGAATAATGGCTGCAAAGAAAAAGGTAATTGAAGAAAAACCTGTAGCTACTACAGCTAATTTTGTTGATGTTGTTACAATGAAACGACCAGCACCTAAACAAGCCGGTAAAATTGTTGGAACCGATGCAACTGCAGTTCCGGAATTAATCAGACTGCTTCATGAAGAAGCTAAAGTAATATAGAGGTGAATATGGGAAATAAAATTTTGGTCTTATTGGAACAAAGAAACGGGCAAATTAAAAAAGCATCCCTGGAAGCAGTTAAAACTGCTTATGATTTATCATCCAAACTTTCCTGTGAATCTGAAGCAATTGTAATTGGTAATGAAATAGAGAATTTGGAATCAATTGGAAATTACGGAATTAGTAAAGTAATACATTATAAGAATTCCGATTTGCTGAATTATTCTCCAAGTGCATATTCAAAAATATTTATAGAGTATGCTAAAGAAACAGGTGCTTCAATTATAATAATTCCTAATACAAGTCTCGGCAAAGATATTGCACCAAGAATTGCTGCAAAACTGGATGCCGGCTTAGCAATGGATTGTATTTCTCTTGATATTCAGAACAACGAAATAATTGCCTCAAGACCAATTTATGCAGGTAAGGTATTACTGGATGTTAAATTGAACAGTGCAGTTAAAATATTCACACTAAGACCAAATGTATTTACTGCTGCAATTGTAAGCGAAAGCAAAGCAGAAATTATAGGTGTTAATGTTGATAATCCGGATTTATCTACAAAAGTTGTTGAGATAAAGAAATCGGAAGGGAAATTAGATGTAGCTGAAGCAGAAATCATAGTATCGGGCGGAAGAGGAATGAAAGGTGCAGAACATTTTAATCTTGTTGAAGAATTGGCTAAATTGTTAGGAGCTGCATCTGGTGCCTCCCGTGCCGTTGTTGATGCCGGTTGGCGTCCACATAGTGAGCAGGTTGGTCAAACCGGAAAAACTGTCTCGCCAACTTTGTATATTGCGCTCGGAATTTCTGGTGCCATTCAGCATTTAGCTGGTATGAGGTCTTCTAAATATATTGTTGCCGTTAACAAAGATAAAGACGCACCGATTTTCCAGATAGCAGATTACGGAATTGTTGGAGATATATTCGAGATAGTTCCGGCAATGATTGAAGAAATAAAAAAAATTAAATCGTGATAAGAATTGAATAAGATTCAGGTTGAAATATTAGGATTATCCGCCAGCCCGACTGCTGGCGGAGCTTATGCGTTGCTCTTAAAAGAAGTTTATGGGGTAAGGAGATTGCCAATAATTATCGGGTCTTTCGAAGCCCAATCAATAGCACTTGAAATGGAAGGAATAAAACCACCCCGCCCGCTTACGCACGACTTGTTAAAAAACGTAATTGACATATTAGGCGGTTCTGTTTCGGAAGTGATTATTGACGAATTGCGTGAAAATACTTTTTACGCAAAAGTTAAAATTGAAGTTGCCACACTCTCCAATGAAATTGATTCACGTCCGAGCGACGCAATAGCATTAGCAGTTAGAACAGGTGCTCCTCTTTATGTTGCCGAAGATGTAATGAAAATAGCATCGTTTGTTCCATCATCAGAGGATTCTGATGAAATTCAGGATCTACCGGGTAAGCCAGAACCTGAAAGTAAACCCCGCAAGAAAAATGTTCCGGGAACAAAATTGGCACAGTTACAGGATCAATTAAGAGAAGCTATTGAGAAAGAAGATTATGAACGTGCTGCTAAAATTAGAGATGAGATAAATAAAATCTCCGGAATTCAAAATTAATTAAAGATTGTCTTACCTATTTCACATTCCAGGCATTTATTCTTGCTGCAATAATTTCTAAAAAGGTCAATCATTCCCTGTGCTAATACGGTCTTGTGGGATTGATCGTTCATTAGCAATGAATAAGCAACATCAATAATGATCTGGTTTTCTGAACGCTGCTGATAAATTGAATAGACCTTTAATATTTTTTTTGTTATTTGAGGATTACCGAATATTTCGAAATAAATTGCAAAGAAAGGCAGAATTACATTAACAACAATTTCATCTGCACGGGTAGCACCAACGAAATATTTAATGTCACCATTTGTAATCTGGTCGAACACAAAATGTGTTTTCCAGAAACCATCGGATTTAATTACAAATAGAGAGCGGAGAGAATTTATAAGAACAGTAAGGTTATGTATCTCTGTAATTTTTTTAGCAACATTATTCATCATGTTACCATGTAAAATCTCCTTAATCAGTCTTGCACCGCCGGCAATTCTAATAGTCGGAAAATTTTGAGGTCGAAGTCTAAAGAAATGCCAGCTCGCTTCATCCATAAATTTACCATCATAAAATGGTTTAACGGAATTCCAGTTAAGCATAATTCTTTCGATATAATTTTTGGAATCCTTATTCAAAGTTTTATCAGGTGGTTTAACCAGTCCGCTTATGTATAATAACAATGCTTCATATTTATCAACAAGCACTCCATCGGTTTCTATTTTCTGCAAGAAATTAATATTTGCCAATTGAGCTAATTCGACCATTTGAGTTTTGTTCTTTGAATAACCGAGAGCTTCAAAAATCAATTCATAAAAAAGCTGCTGCCAGATTTCTTTTTTAACAAAATCTTTATGCTGGAATTTCCTTTCGTGAAATTGTGAAGTTAATTCGTAAGCAATTACCGGCTCTTTTATATTCAGTTCGTTTAGAAACTGGAGTTCTTTTAGTCTGTCGTAAATCTTGTTACACTTTTTATGGAATCTCTCTATACCAAGTTTCGATAAGAATTTTTCTTTAATTTCATAGTCAACAGAAGTAGTGGAAGAAGAACATTTTAGTTTTCCGGCAACCTCATTCTTTACTTCCGTCATATTCAGTTTTAGATTTTCAATTAACTGTTTCTCAATGAAATTAGAGAAGCATATTGAGGGTACTTTCCTACCGTTACGGGTATAGACATATGATTGTTGATTTTTATTTAAAAAGGTAGCATGAAGAATAACACTGTTATATTTATTGTCTATATTATGACCGTGCGCTTTCCAGTCGGAGTAGTTACAATCAATTTCGATATCACCGACGAAAGTTAAGTTGCCGATTCTTATACGCGCATTTTTAAAGTCTGGTCCGGCTAAATCTTCATTTCTGTTACCAACATCTAAAATTGAGATATCATCGCCGGTCTCTGTTTTTAGAGGAGATTTGTAGGATTGTTTTTGCCATATATCATACAGCAAATTTTCTGGGATTTTTATTTCCGAACTCATAGTAAATGAGTTTGTTATTATCTGACTTACTTAATGTCGCAGTGCCCAATTACGGACTCAAGTTAATATTTAATTATTGGAAATGCTACTGCTAAAGTTAAATAATTTTGGAGATGGATTCGTTCAGTTCCTGAATCGACCGGTTAACCTTTTGCGCAAAGGATTCTGAACTGTCACAATATATTAATGCTCTGCTTAAATTAATAATATAATTGTGATTATTGTTTGAAAGAAATGTTTTTACAACTCCTTCAAGGTCACCGCCTTGAGCACCGATACCCGGTAATAAAATTGGTAGTTCTCCAAAGGCATTAATATTTTCTGTTAATTCAAAAAGATTAGTAGCACCGAAAACTAATCCGCAGTTCTTATTAACATTCCAGGAATTAACAGTATTTATAACTTTTTGGTAAAGGTAATTTCCATCTGCGAGTTTTAACTTTTCAAAATCCTTTGAACCGGGATTAGAAGTTAAAGCAAGTATAAAAATCAGTTTATCGTTATAAGTAAGAAATGGTTCTACAGAATCAAAACCCATGTAAGGGTTAACAGTAATTGAATCGAAGTTGAAATGATCAAATACGGATTGTGCATACATCTTACTGGTATTACCAATGTCGCCCCGCTTTGCATCACCTATTGTAAGAATTTCACTATCGGGTAAGTAACTTAATGTTTCCAGAATATTATCGAGTCCTTTTGTTCCGTCCTTCTCGTAAAAAGCAAAATTAATTTTATAAGCAGCGGCATAATTATAAGTACTTTCAATAATAATTTTATTGAATTCTGTAACAGGATTTTTACTACTACGAAGGTGTTCAGGAATTTTATTTAAATCCGTATCCAATCCCACACAAACATGAAAACCTTTTTCAATTCTGTTTTTAAGTTTTTGCTGAGCGTTCATTTATTTTATTATTATGTGTGAAGTTTTCTATTTCTATAAATATTTAAAACAATCCCTATCATTATCATATTAACTACCAGAGAACTACCCCCGTAACTAAGAAAAGGAAGTGGAAGACCAACTACAGGTGTAACACCTACATTCATTCCAATATTTATTGCAAAATGGCTGAACATCAAACTTAATATGCCAACGATAACAAGAACACTGAACCGATCCTTTGCCATTCCTGAAATATTTAAAAGGCGGATAAATAAAACCAGGAATATTATTAGTACCAATATGCTTCCAATAAAACCGAACTCCTCGCCAATTACACAATAAATAAAATCTGTCCACTGTTCTGGTATAAAACGAAGCTGTGTTTGATTACCTTGTAAAAAACCTTTACCCGTAAACCCGCCGGAACCAATTGCCAACTTAGCTTGAAGTGCATTATAACCGGAACCAAGCGGATCCATTGATGGATCGAGAAATGATTCAATTCTTTTCTGCTGATGAGGCTTTAATATCCTGAATGCATAATCGAAAAAGAAACTCGCACCAAGGTTGATTACAAATACTGTTACACTGTTAAACAAATCCCTCTTAAATAAAAATAGGGCAACTATTACAAGTACAAGAGAAATTATAAATACAACCGTTCCAAATAGTGAAGCGATAACAACAACTCCGGGAGATAAAACAACAAACAAACCAAACAAACTAATTCCACTCCAATAAATAAGCGAGATAGTAATAATCATAAATACAATTGTTGTTCCTGTATCGGGTTCCAGCATAATTAAACTTATAGGAAGTAATCCTATTAACAATGCAATTCCTATATCTTTAATATTGTTTATATCCCTGTTCTTATAAGTCAGCCAGTTTGCAAGACATAGGATTAAAGCCACCTTAGCAAATTCAGAGGGTTGAAAACCGAACGGACCAAAATTCAGCCAGCTCTTTGAACCATAAACAGTTTTACCGGCAACAAGCACTAAAACAAGAAACAGAATTGATACAGCATATGCAGGTACTGAAAACATCTTAAATACTTGCTGTGGTAATGAATAAACTACAAAAAAAGCAATCAATGCAACAATAGCAGAATAAACTTGTTTCTGGAAATTACCGCTTGCAATAGGATGATTAACCGTAGCGCTGTAGATTGCAATTAAACCGATAATTGCTAAAAACAGAGCCGGAAGGAAAACCGATAAATCAAACTTATCCTGTAGCTTATAATTAATTTGCAAAGTGTTCCCCTTCCTCACCTTTTAACGTACTTAAGTACTCACTTTTTTTGATTTGTTGAGTGTTATTCTTCTGCAGGTATGCTTTGATAACATCGCGAGCAATTGGTGCGGCATGAACGCTTCCGAAACCGACATTTTCTACAATTACAGCAATTGCAATCTTGGGATTTTCATATGGTGCAAAGCCGATAAATACAGCGTGATCATCACCATGCGGATTTTGAGCAGTCCCGGTTTTACCGGCAATTTGAATATCCGGTAAGCGAATATTCCCGGCAGTTCCTGCGCCGTTAACTACTTTGAACATTGCATAACGAACAACATCAAAAGATTTTGAACTGATATAAATATCAAAAGTTTTTGGATTTACCTCAACAAACTTACCTGTTGATGTTTCAATATATCCTTTTAAGAAGTGCGGCTTTGCCGATTTTCCATAATTAGCAAATAGTGCAGCATATTGTGCTAATTGTAACGGAGTAACACTCAATTCACCCTGACCAATACCAAGACTAACTAAAATTCCTTTAGGCCATCTATCAACTCCAAAAGCTTTATCGTAATATTTTCTTGTTGGAAGAATACCCGGACTTTCTTCCGGAATATCGATATTGGATTTTTTACCGAAGCCAAAACGGTTGGAGTATTCAGCCCATTTATCCAAACCAATTTTAAGTACTAGTTGATAAAAGAATGTATTGCAGGATTTTTCTATGGCAGTTGTAACATTAACACTACCGTGAACATGAAGACATTTGAAGAATCTATCACCAAATTGAAATCCGCCGCCACAGCTTACTCTATAATTTGTATCGATTATACCTTCTTCAAGTGCAGCAATAGCTGAGAGCATTTTAAATGTTGAACCCGGTGAATAGATTGACATTGTTGCTCGGTTAAACATCGGTTTATCTTTATCGGAATTTAATTTATTCCAGATTTCATTTGATGTAACAGTTGCAAAATCCTGTAAATTAAATTCGGGTGCGCTTACAAATGCTAAAACTTCTCCGGTTGATGGTTCAATTGCAACGAGAGCACCCCTTTTATCTTTGAATGCTTCTTCTGCAACCTTCTGAGCATCTTTATCTATTGAGAGAACTAAATCGTAACCTTTAATAGCAGTTTTGTCCACTTCCCCATTTTTATATTTGCCAATTGTCTTCTGATGCGAATCCACAAGAACATATTGAATTCCTTTCTGTCCGCGTAAAATATCTTCGTAAGTTTTTTCAATTCCGCTGGATCCAATTTCATCGCCCATAGAATATTCATTACGCCGCTGTTGTAATAATCCGGAGGAAATTTCTTTACTATACCCGAACATGTGAGACCCCATGATACCAAACGAATAATCCCTTTGCGTTTCAATAACATAATCAACACCCGGTAGTTTGGAAGAATTTTCTTCATACCAGGCAATAACTTTAAAGTTTACGTCCTTTGCTACCTTTCTTGGTATATACTTGGACATCTGTTCATTCTGTTTTAATATCCGATTAATATATCCTTCGGGAACACCCAGTATAGCTTCAAGAAATGGAGTTAATTTATTATCGTATTCGGCGGGTGTAATTCTTAAAGTAAAGGATGGCTTATTTCCTACAAGAACCTTGTAGTTACGGTCGAAAAAAACTCCTCTTGGTGCTGTCTGGTAAATCGGTTTAACACTATTCTCATCTGCTTTAGTAGAATATGCCGGTTGTTCAAGTATCTGCATATTGAAGAGCCGGAATGCAATAACCGAAACAAATAATATTATCGCAAGAAAAATTATTCTTCTTCTAATTATCGATCCAAAATTTGTATCGTTCATACAATTCCCTTCTTCGGCTTGAAGATAATAATCGGTAAACCGAATATTGCTGTATACAATCCGGGTAAAATTGCTATATCAATAAAAAGTTTTAGTAAACTAACATCCGGGTTCACATTCATAATGCTCGAATAAATAAAAGAATAAACTGTACCACACAAAAATACTATTAGTACAAATAGAAGTGAAGTTGTATTGATTTCAATTTTGTTTTCATTATAAAAATAACCGGCAATAAATGCAGAAATAGTATAAGATAGCATTGATGCACCCAGCATTCCGCCTGAGATCAGGTCAAAAATAAATCCTAATAAAAATCCAAGCAGTGTTCCATAAATCTGTCCATTTAAAAGAGTGAAGTAAACAACAAGAATAATTATAAGATTGGGCGAAACGTCGTAAATTGAAATTAATGGAATAACCACTAACTGTAATGCAGCAAGAGGAATAAAAATTAAAACCGGTTTTAAAAAATTCCAGATCATTTACTTCATCAAGTTCATTTCTAATTGATTTATTTGTTTGCTGGCGACCACTTTTAATACAAAAACATTACTAACAGAACGGATATCTGCAAAAGGTTTTACATAAATCGTATGTAGCAATCCTAATGCTAAGGATTCCTTTTTCGAAATTATACCAATCGGGATATTCGGCGGAAGCAAAGTACTGAAATCAGATGTTTCAACTTTCTCCCCAACTTTAATTTCGTAAGTAGTAGGTATATTTTTAATTATCAATTCACTTCCATTCCAGCTTAGAACCCCATCAACATTAATACTCTGCACAGTAACGGCAATATTTAATGAGCTATTAAATAGTGTCTTAGTTACAGAGAAGTTATCAGTCACATCGGCGATAATTCCAACCAATCCATTTGAATTTAAGACCGGCATTCCAACCTGTATTCCGTCATCTGAACCTTTGTTTAATATGATATTACCCTGAATTTTATTTACCAATTTAGAAATTACATCTGCAGCAATAAGATCATATTTGCTGGTATCAGGAACAGACAACATGTTTCTTAAGTTTTGATTTTCGACCCCCTGTTTACGAAGTCTATTTAATTCGAGCATTAACCTTGCATTTTCTTCTTTAATCTGATTGATTGAAGGATCGGATGAAAAAACTCCGGTGAAGAAATTGAGAAGATTATTAACTGCGGCAAAACTTCCCAAAGCGAATGTTCTGATTTTTTTTACTTCGGGTTTTTCGTTACTTGCAAGAAAAGATAGACTGATTACAATAAGTATTACTAATAGAAAATATTCTTTGAATTGATATATGAAGCGCCGTAAAAAATTTAACATTAGTAAGTTCTTTTACGAATAAACACCTTAGAATATTTATTTAGATTTTCAATTGCCTTACCGGCACCACGCACTACTGCTGTTAACGGATCATCAGCAACATGTACAGGAAGATTAGTCTCCATTCTTATTCTTTCATCTAATCCCTTGAGTAAAGCTCCACCACCGGTAACCATTACACCGCGGTCTAAAATATCTGCAGAAAGTTCAGGTGGAGTTCTTTCCAGAGTTTGTCTGATTGCGTCAATAATCTGGGCAACATTTTCATTTAATGCTTCGCGTATTTCAACAGAACTTACCTCGGCAGTTTTTGGAATACCACCAACTAAGTCTCTTCCCTTAACCTGAATAGTAACTTCTTCTTTAAGCGGAACAGCGGAACCAACTTCGCACTTAATTGCTTCTGCTGTTCTTTCACCAATCAAAAGATTATAATTCTTCTTAAAGAATTGCATAATAGCATTATTCATTTCATCACCGGCAATTCTAATCGATTCCTCATTTACAATGCCAGCCAAGGCAATAACAGCAATTTCAGTTGTTCCACCGCCAATATCAATAATCATATTTCCAACGGGGGCTTCAACATCAACTCCAATTCCGATTGCAGCTGCCATTGGTTCTGCAATAAGATGAACTTCTTTTGCCCCGGCATGTTCCGCAGCATCTCTAACTGCTCTTTTTTCAACTTCGGTTACACCACTCGGTACAGCTATTACAATTCTTTTACTTGCAAATGTATTAGGTGTTACACGTTTAATGAATGCTCTAATCATTCCTTCGGCAATTTCGAAATCGGCAATAACACCATCCCTCATTGGTCTTGTTACTCTAATCTCACGATGTTCCCTGCCTTGCATTTCCTTGGCTTTATTACCCAGCTCAATAATTCTTTTGGAATTTCTATCGAAAGCAACAATCGACGGTTCGTTTAGAACAATACCTTTTCCTTTTATGTAAATAAGTGTGTTAGCAGTGCCAAGGTCGATGGCAACATCTGTGGAGAATAGATCAAAAATTCCCATTTTGCCTCTTAGTGTTTAAAGTTTCTGATTCCGGTAAATAACATAGATATATTTTTTTCGTTTGCTGCTTTTATTACTTCTTCATCCTTAACTGATCCGCCCGGTTGAACTATTGCAGTAATTCCATGCGACGAAATTTCTATAACCCCGTCTGGAAAAGGAAAGAAAGCATCCGAAGCTGCAACTGCCCCGTTAAGATCATGGCCAAATTGTTTTGCTTTCTCAGCTCCGATTTTTGCCGAATCGATTCTAGAAGTCTGCCCGGCTCCGACTCCCAATACTTTTTTATTCTTCACATAAACAATTGCATTAGATTTAGTGTGCTTACAGATAGCCCATGCAAATTTAAGATCGGAAAGTTCATCCGGAGAAACTTCTCTATCAGTAACAAGTTTTAGAGAAATTTCATCAATGCTGGAATTGTCTTTTGTTTGAGCAAGAATTCCACCGGGGATATTTTTTATCTGTAGTTCATCCGGCGAAGAATAATTTTTTATTCTAACTATTCTTCTATTTTTCTTAACCTGTAAAATCTGTAAAGCTTTTTCAGAAAAAGAAGGTGCACAAACAATTTCAAGAAAAATTTCATTTAATTTTTCTGCAGTTTTCTGATCGATCTCTTCATTAAAGGCAACAATACCTCCAAATGCAGAAACAGGATCGGACGAAAGTGCCAATTCGAAAGCATCAGCAGGTTCCGTACCAACTGCAGCACCACATGGATTTGTATGTTTTACTATTACGCAAGAATTTTTCTCAAGATCCTTAATAATATCAACTGCCGAGACAAGATCGATAATGTTATTATATGATAATTCCCTTCCGTGAAGTATTTCAAAATATTCTGTAAAGTCGCCGAATAAAAATGCACTCTGATGCGGATTCTCTCCGTATCTTAGGTTTATCGATGATTTGTAATTAATACGTAAATCTTGCCTGGGTTGTTGAAATTTTTCTTCAAGGTAGTTTGCAATCAATGTATCGTAATAAGATGTATAAGCAAAAGCTGAGTATGCTAATAACTTTCTAGTTTGTAAGGTTACTTTACCTTTTTTAAGTTCTTCTACAAATGATTCATATTGGTCAGGATTAGTAAGTATAGAAACATGCTCGTAATTTTTTGCAGATGCACGTATTAAACTTGGACCGCCTATATCAATATTCTCAACTTTTTCTTCGTGTGAAATATCTTTTCTATTAACAACCTCCGGAAAAGGATACAGGTTAACACAGATGATATCAATTGGTTGAATATTATTGGCAGAAGCTTCTTTAAGATCATTTTCATTATTACGGCGCATCAAAATACCACCAAAAATTCTGGGATTAAGAGTTTTTACTCTACCGGAAAAAATTTCGGGGAATGATGTGAAGTCGCTTATCTCAGTGCAACTTACTTTATTCTCATTTAATAATTTAGAAGTGTTACCGGTAGCTAATATTTCATAATCTAATCGGGTAAGTTCCTTGGCAAATTCTACTATATTTCTTTTATCTGATACGCTAATAAGTGCAAGTTTTTTCAAAAGCTCTCCGCGCATTAATCAATTACTTTAATATCCCCGCCATCAACAATTATTTTATTATCACAAAACTTTTCAATTATAATTGGTAATAACTCATGTTCAACCTGTAAGACCAGTTCAGCAATATCCTCAGGGCTATTAGCATTACTAATATCAACTTTTCCTTGAGTAATAATCTTACCGTTATCGTAAATTTTATCTACAAAATGAATTGATGCACCTGAATATTTTTCTTTAGCATCGAAAACTGCTCTGTGAACATTCAATCCATACATTCCTTTACCGCCATATTTTGGAAGAAGTGCGGGATGGATATTTATTATCTTACCATCAAATGCATCCACAAAATTATCCGGAATCTTTTTAAGAAAACCGGCTAACAATATTAGATCAATTTCGGATTTCAGGAATTTATTCAATAAGAAATGATAATCAACGTAACCTTCTTTCAACTTATCACTTACAAAAAAAACAGGAATATTATTTTCTTCAGCAAATTTAACAGCACCGCAATCCTGTTTGTCACTAATTACGTATAATATTGCAAGTTTTTCTTTTGGAACTTTGAAAAAAACTTGTTTTAGATTAGAACCTCTTCCTGAAACAAAAACAGCAATCTTTAACATATTTTTTAAAATTTGCGCAAAAAATTATCTAAATCGGCATCAATAATCAATTAAACGACCCGGAAATATTGTAAAAAAGGAAGAATTTCTTGCAGTTAAGCTCTCTTGAGTTTCCTTTTTAAGTTTTCTATGAGGGATTGAATATAATCCTGGAATTCAAATTTGTTTTCAGACTCGGCTCTGGACAAGAAATCCCGTGCTTCGTTTTTTGCACCGACCTTCCAATTAGCTTTTGCCTGAAGAAAATAAGAAAAAGGGATTGTCCACTTTTCAATTTTTGATTTTACTGTTAATACATTTTCTGCAGCTTGAACTGACTCTGCATATTTATTAAGATGAAATGCGGATTCACTCAAATATGAAAGCGCCAATGCTTTTTGATCACTATTATCAATTGAGGGTAAAATAACTTTAAGTGAATCGTAAGCATTTCTATTCCGACCATAATCAATATAATTTTTTATTCTTACTAATTGAAGTTCAATTTCATCAATATCATTTTTAAGAAAATATTCACTCTTGGTCATTGCATAAGCATCTTCATATACATCAGGATTTCCATCCGAAGCTAAATCCAGATATTTTTTATACTCGTCATCATTACCAAGTATTTTGTTACTTATTGCAATGTTATAAGCGGCAATACCTGTAAAATCTATATCTTTATAGAGATCGAGAAACGCTTCGTATTCTTTTATAGCCGACTTAAATTGATTTTTTTTGAAATAGACTTCGCCTTTTCGATAATGTGCTAAAGCCGTTACCTGAGGAAATCTTTTATTGTTCAACCTGATTACTGTATTAAGCGGCTGAATAGCTTTATCAAGTTCTCGTCCCTTAATTAATGAAACGGCATATTGATAAAGGAATAAGGTATTCTTAGGATACCTTGGAATTATTGACTGGATGTAATAGTATGCACTATCATAATCGGCAAGGTAATCGGTATAAATTTTTGATAAGTGAAAAGCTGCTTCTGTAGTTTCTAATGTTCCTTTGTTAAATGCGGTCTTGATGTATCTTAGACCTCTCTCTTTATCTGATGTTAATCCTGTTAATTTAACAGCCCACTTTAGAAATTCAGGAACAAAACTCATAGCATAATCGAAAAGGCCTAGACCGAGATAAGCATCATAAAATTTAGGATTTAATTGAATTGCCTTCTCCAAATAACTTACTGCATTTTTACTTGACCAGAACGCATCAACAGATGATTCGTTTACTGCATTTGCCATTGCCCTGAATAATTGAAGATTGCCGGCAAGATGAAGTATCTTAACATTTTTATTATCCTCATCCAGTATTTTTTCAATTTTTTCCTGAGCTAATTCCGCAAATTTGTTGAAAACCTGATACTCACCTTTATCTTTTGAACCCAGATAGGTCCAGTAATAAATTTGTGCTATTAAGTAATAACCATGAGGATCTTCAGGGTATAAGTCGATAATTCGGTTATAAATTTTTTCTGCACTTTCTAATTCCATATTGTAAGCTTTTGCAAGACCCTGATTAACCAGCGACTGAATACTCTGTGCCGATAATAATTTTGGAAAACTAAGAAATAGAACGATAAAAATGTATACTACTTTTTTCAATTCAACTTATTCCTTTTAGAGTTTTCAAATGAAGCTTTAACAAAATCTCTGAATAATGGATGAGCATTAGTAGCACGCGATTTCAATTCAGGGTGGAACTGGCATCCAACAAACCATGGGTGGTCTGAAATCTCAATCATTTCAACCAATTTTTCATCAGGTGATAATCCGCTAAAAATCATTCCTGATTCTTCCAGCTGATTTCTAAATTTATTATTTACTTCGTAACGATGACGGTGCCGTTCAGATATTTTAGGTTTCTTATAAGCTTCGAATGCGAGGGTTTTCTTTTTTAATACACATGGGTAAGCTCCGAGCCGCATTGAAGCTCCTTTTACTTTTACCTTAATCTGTTCTGGCATTATGTGAATTACATTGAAGCTATTATTCTTTGTGAATTCTGCACTGTTGGCTTTCTTAATTCCGCAGACATTCCTTGCATACTCAATTACTGCACATTGCAAACCAAGACAAATACCAAAGAAAGGAATTTTATTTTCCCGTGCATATTTAATAGCAGAGATTTTACCTTCAATTCCACGCTCTCCAAATCCACCCGGTATTAATAGTCCATGATAATTTTTCAGAATAGAATCCGGACCTTTATCTTCAATTTCTTCTGAGCTTATAAAGTCAGCAACAACTTTCACTCCATTTTCAGCACCGGCATGAACAAATGCTTCTGAAATACTTTTGTAAGCATCCTTATTCTCTACATATTTTCCACAGACAGCAATCTTTACATTGTCTGTAGGATTTTTAATCTTCTCGACAAAATTTGTCCATTCATCAAGATGAATATTAATATCAGGCAATTTCAATCTTTCGAGTATTACTCTATCCATATTCTGATTAAATAAAACAAGCGGGACTTCATAAATTGTAGAACAATCGTGTGCAGAAAAAACAGCTTCTGAAGGAACGTTTGTAAAGAGTGCAATTTTTTCTCTTATATCTTTTGCTAATTTCCCTTCGGATCTACAGACTAAAATATTCGGCTGAATTCCCAACTCAAGAAGATTTTTAACGCTATGCTGGGTTGGTTTTGTCTTCATTTCTCCGGCGGAACTGATATAAGGGACCAGAGTAACATGAACACTAATTGCATTTTTGCGTCCCATCTCAAGCATAATCTGCCGCATTGCTTCAATAAAAGGCAAGCTTTCAATATCTCCTACAGTACCGCCAATCTCAGTTAAAATAATATCATATTTACCGCTTTCACCAAGAGCCTTCATCCTTTTTTTAATCTCATCGGTTATATGCGGAATAACTTGAACAGTGGCGCCTAAAAAGTCACCTCTACGTTCGCGGGTAATAACCTCTTCATAAACCTGCCCGGTTGTGGTGTTATTAGAGCGCGACATGTCTACATCCAGAAATCTTTCATAATGTCCCAGATCTAAATCGGTTTCGGCGCCATCATCTGTAATATATACTTCGCCGTGTTGAAATGGATTCATAGTTCCGGGGTCCACATTAATGTAAGGGTCGAATTTCTGAATAGTAACGCTATAACCACGCAGTTTAAGTAATAATCCTATTGATGAAGCTGTAATCCCTTTTCCCAAGGATGATACTACTCCACCAGTAATGAAAATATATTTTACTTTTTTTTTGAAGGGCATGTTAGATCAATTTTTGGATAGAAAATGTTGGAATCAAAAATAAAAAAAAATCTCAATATGTCTATCAAAATTTATCAACTATTTAAAAAATATTTTACTCGCTTAAAATTTCAATCTCGCCATCTTCAGGAATTTCGATATAATATGTTTTTCTACCGGAATTTGGTAAGATATTATCTCTTAGCCATGGATTGAAAATCTTCAATATTTTATAGTTGATCCCATTTTCCATAGCAAATAGAGCTAAATCCTTTAATTCCTTCTTAACTGCTACCTTATTTGTTTTTATCGGTTTATAAAGTTCCTCTTCATTCAAGGTGAAACCATATTTCCATGGATCAGTAAAAATTTCTTTAATTGCAAGAAGTCTAAAAACAAATCTGTTAGTTTCTTCTACTAAAAACAAATTATAATAACTGCGGGATTTTTGTCTACCGATTTGTTTGTCAATTCCATTCATTCCAAAATTGTAAGAAGCTGCTGCCATTGTCCAATTTCCATATTTTGAATAAGCTTCTTTCAAATACTTGCAAGCAGCTTGAGTTGCTTTTTCGAGATTAAATCTCTCATCAACTTTGTCATTAACTTCCAAACCATAATTTCTTGCAACCTGGGGCATTAACTGCCAGAATCCTGAAGCTCCGGCTGGAGAAACTACATTTGTAAGACCGCTTTCAATTACAGCAAGGTACTTAAAGTCATTTGGAATTCCATTACTCTTCAAAATCGGTTCAATAACCGGAAACCAGCGGTTTGCTCTTTTAAGATATAAAATTGTTGCAGAGGACCAATGCACATTAACCAGTAATTCTCGTTCCATTCTTTCATTTACATCAAAATCATTTAGCGGAACTTTTTCACCACAAAAATCAATATTTTGAGGTACTGGTGGATTAAATACTCTGTGTTCGTTATTAAGATGAACAATTATCTCTTTAGGTGTATGATTTGTAATTGTAGATATTTTTTGAACTACTACAACAGCAGTAACAGTAATTAGAATTGCCAGTGCAGCGATAATATATAATATTTTTTTATCCATCCATTTCTACTTTTAGTGAAAATAGAAAAGGGTGAATTTAAATTCACCCTTTCCACAAAGAAATTTAAGAACCTAATTACTTTTTGCCAAATGCAACTTCTTCGAGCATTGCAGTTGTTAATGATTTTGGTCTTTCGATTGGATAGCCCAATGCTCTTGCCCAGATAATATTACTGCAAACTCCTAATGCTCTTCCGATTCCAAATAGTACAGTGTAGAATTCATATTCTTTTACACCGTAATACCATTGAATAACACCCGACTGAGCATCAACATTCGGCCATGGATTTTTTGCTTTACCCTGTTCAAGCAATATTGCCGGAACTACCTTGAAGAGTAAATCGACATATTTGAATAATGTATCATCCGGTAAATGTTTTAAACAAAACTCTCTCTGAGCCATATAACGCGGATCTGTTTTTCTAAGAACAGCATGACCATAACCTGGAATTACACCGGTCTTTAAGGTTTCATAAACAAAATTCTTCATTTCTTCTTCTGTTGGAACTTTGCCACCCATTTTCTCCATAACGCCGTGTAACCATCTTAAAACTTCTTCATTTGCTAAGCCATGCAATGGACCGGCTAAACCGTTTAACATCGCACTTATTGCATAATAGATATCTGATAATGCACTTGCAACTAAATGACCGGTATGAGCGCTTACATTTCCGCTTTCATGATCACTATGAAGTATAAAATACATTCTTGCTACTTCATCGTATGGTTTAGCAATACCCATCATGTGAGCAAAATTAGCACCGAAATCAAGCTTTGGATCAGGTGGAATTATATCACCGTTTCTATATTTGAGCCGATAAATAAATGCAGCTATTTCCGGTAATTTAGCAAGAAGATTCATTGCATCTTCGTAATAATATTCCCAGTAAACATTTTTCTTAACACCCTCATGATATTTTTTTACGAAGAGTGAATCTTTGTTCATGGAAAGAATTGCTGCTGAAAACATTGTCATCGGGTGTGAATCTGCCGGCATCGATTTTAAAATATTGAAAACAAAATCCGGCACTTTTCTTCTTGAATTAAATTCCTCTTTAACCTCATCAACTTCCTTGTAAGTTGGCATATCACCGGTTAATAGGAAATAAAAGAATCCTTCAACTGACGGCATTTCATTACCGGCATCTTTTGGTAATTTCTCAAATACTTCCGGGATCGTTAAACCTCTGAAGCGAATGCCCTCAAATGGATCGAGATAAGAAACATCCGTTACTAAACTTTTTATATCTCTCATGCCGCCAATAATTTGGCCAATGTTTACTTCATCGACTTTTACATTGGAATACTCTTTAAGAAGCTTTTCGGTTCGAGGTTTTTCAACCAGAATTTTTTCTTGAAGTTTTTGTTTTAATCCGGACATAATTCCTCCGTGATAAAATGAATAAGATTTGTTTATTTATATTCAGGTGTTTACAGATGTCCGATATGATTTAATATTTTTTCCTTTGCATTATGAGCACTCAAAACTGCACTTTCAATTGTTGCCGGTAAAGTTGGAATTGTCCAATCACCAGCCAGAATCAAATTTTCAAATGGTACTTCAATCCCTTCCCTGTCAATTATTGAATTGGTATCAGGAATAAATGTAGCACGCTTTTCTTTAATAACTTTAAAATCCTTCACTAAACTTGATTTGAATATAGGAAAAAATATCTCTAAATCCGAATAAATCACATTCAGAATTTCTTTCTCTGAATAGTCTTTATATGAATCTGCATTACTTATTGTTATTGAGATATGCCCTCCGTGATTAAATACCCAATGAATATTTGAATCCATTAAGCCGTAAAACCGTTCTGTAAATTGATTTTCTGTTAACCACAAATGAATATTTAAAATTGTTGAGTATTTAAGAACCGGAAGTCTAAAGTTACTGATGCTGGAATTCTCAAAAATTCTTACTAAGGAATAAACAGGAACTGCAGATATTACATAATCATAATCTACGTAGTTCCTTTTATTACTCTCAACACTAATTATTCTATTATCCTTAGCAACAAACTTATTTATTGATTCTGAGGAATTAATTTCCGAACCTTTTTCCAGCAAGAACTTAATTGAAGGCTCAACATATAATTGGCTGAGTCCTACTTTTGAAATAACAATAGATGAAGAAGATGTTCCATCAAAAAAGATCCTCTTTAAAATTTCTGCGAATATCTGAGCGGATGCTTTTCCAATAGAAGTATTTAATGCGCCTACAACTAATATTTCCCAAAAATTTTTTATTGATTCTGGAGTTTGTCTTTTATCAATTAACCATTGAATAACAGTTTTATTTTTAAGGTCACAGGAGTAGCAGCATAATAAATCCAGGAAGAAATCAATTATCTTTATTTTCGATTTCATTCTTAAAGCTTTGAAATGTAGAATTGCCTCCACAAGGTTAAATGGATATAATTTTTGAGAGGACTTCAATTGGAATAATGAACCGCTCCGTTTAACAAAATTGATTGATAAGTAATTTGGGAATTCTAATAGATATGATGAATTAATAATTGCGAGATAATCTAAAGTTTTCTTATAACAACCCATCATAATATGCTGACCATTATCATAATAGTCATTATACTTTTCATTGAAAATGGAATACGCTCTTCCTCCGAATTTAGGAGAAGATTCTACAAGTGTAACTTTATAATTTTGATTTGCGAGGTAAACAGAAGAAGCTAAACCGGCAAAACCACCGCCAATAACAAGTATTTTCTTCATTAGTAAACTAGACTATATTTTGCCCAGACACCAACAGAGATAGCGACTTTTTGGAATTTGCTGACCTTGATTTTTTCGTTTAATACATCGTAATCCGACTTTTCAATTTTCTGAAGTAGTCTTGAATAGATATGCTGCATTGCTCTTGCCGGAAACATTGCCGGTTTATCTTCAAAATAGAGGGAGTTATTAGCCTTTTCAAAATAAGCTTTAGCTCGCTCAGCTTCAAAATTCATAAGTGCTTTGAAATTCGGATTATATTTCTTCAAAAATAAATCGCTCTCTGAATAGTTGAAATGCTCAAGATCCTTTTGTGGAATATAAATTCTACCTGATTCAGAATCCTTACCAACATCTCTTATAATATTTGTAAGCTGCATTGCTAAACCAAGATTAATAGCATAATCTTTTGTGGAACGATTCTTATATCCGAAAATTTCTATACACATTAATCCAACAGTAGACGCAACACGATAACAGTATTCAACCAGGTCATCAAAGCTTAGGTAACGTTTCCGCTGAAGATCCATCTCCATACCAACAATCAGTTCAAAAAAATGCTCGATGGGAATATTAAATTGCTTAATAATTGATGCAACTTTATTCAATAAATGATAATCCGACCTACCAAAAATTGCTTTTTCAAATTCCATACGCCATTTTCTTAACCTTTCATATTTAATATCATCCGGTTCAATTCCTTCATCAACTATATCATCGGTTTTTCTGCAAAATGCATAAACGGTATTAATCGCATCCCGTTTTTCAGGGGAGAGAAGACTGAACGCATAGTAAAAACTGCTCTTGCTTTCTTTTGCTATCTGTTTGGATTGATCTACCATTTTTTGAAATTTGCTTTGAAAAATATTTTAATGAAATCGAATTTTCTTAATTCGGGTCTAACTTCTAAAACATTATAATCAATTATTTTTATTTTTTTAAGGATTTCTTCTCCGCCTAAAATCGTCATAATAATCTGTTTCTTCAAGTTATCCGGCAAGAGAGGGATTAATTTCCAACCTTCTAAAAATAATCCGGATGTCCTTTCAACCTGATGCATTAACAGCGTTTTAAAGTTAGTGTTATTTTTTTTTAACTCAAATACTTTTTCATCAACACCAAGGGATTTCATTTCATCCACAGGGATATAAATTCTTCCCTTTTTAATATCAATTGAAACATCCTGATAAAAATTCGTAAGCTGAAGAGCCGTACAAATTGCATCCGAGTATTTTAGGGCAGTTTCATTATATACACCGAATATTTCGAGAATAATACGGCCAACAGGATTAGCCGACCTTTGACAATAATTCAGCAATTCATTAAAAGATTCATATCGTTTTTTTGTTACATCCTGTTTAAATGCACTGAGCAGATCATAAAAATTTTTTTGAGTTAGTTTAAATGTCAGAATGGATTCGTGCAGTGCCATCCAGAAATCATTTGCATAAATTCCTCTTAAACAATCATTAAGTTGATATTCATATCTCTGCAAGTTTTCTAATCTAACACTTTCATTAACATCACCTTCATCTGCGAAATCATCTGCTTGACGGGCGAATTGATATACAATTGCAATATGTTTTTTAAATTCGACCGGGATAAATAGAGAGATAACGGGAAAATTTTCGTAATGAGATTTTGTAAAATCGATTGATTTCTGATAAGCGGTATTTAGTGTATCATTCAAAATATTTTTTTATTTAATTAAAAATTGGGAATTAATGAAAGGGAAAGTGCCCGGAACAGGACTCGAACCTGCACTGGTTTGCACCAACTAGCTCCTGAAACTAGCGCGTCTACCAATTCCGCCATCCGGGCAAATTTGTGTTGCAAAATTACAGAACATCCGGCGTCATTTCAAAATTACCTGATTTCTTTTGCTTCGTGTGAAGTATCCCGTACCGAATACCGGTTTGGGATCCTCATTGTTGTATCTCTGTATGCATCAAATGTTGAAGGCATATCTTTGATATTCATTATGTCAATAAGAACACCGGTTCGACAATCATTTGAATATAATCTTGGATCACCTAATTCATAAATTGATTCTTTACAGAACCTGACGGGCACAACATTACCACTTGTCGGTGGAGTAAAATCCTCAACAGGTAATTGCAATTGCTCATAAACATCGTGCATAAAAATTGCCCAGACCGGCATAGCAGCTCTTGCACCCTGTCCGTAATCTCCGGTAAATGAAATTCTTTGGTCATCAAAACCAACCCAAGCACCTGCAGCAAGCTGAGGAGTATATCCTACAAACCATGCGTCAGCATAATCCTGAGTAGTACCAGTTTTACCGGCAGCAGGTCTCTGGAAATTAAAACGTGCACGTGCACCTGCTCCGCTACCATAATCGATTGCAGAACGAAGCATATCCGTTACAATATATGCGGTTTCTTCAGGTATTGCTTCGTATGTTTGGTTAGTAAATCGATCGATTAAAACTCCATCTTTGTCTTCTATCCTTAAAATAGAAATCGGTTCATTGTAAATACCATGATTGGCAAGTGTAGCAAATGCAGTTGTCATTTCTAAAGGAGTAATTAAGGAAGTACCTAATGCAATAGAGGGATACGGTTCCAGTTTACTTTTAATTCCCATTTTTTCTGCGAATCGCAAAATCTTCCACATCGGTGCATAATCTTCAATAATTAATCTTGCTGCAACAATATTTACTGAGTGAGCTAATCCATCTCTAAGAGTAGTGAAGCCGCCGGTTTTTCCGTCAAAATTTTTGGGACTCCAGCCATTATAATCGAATGGTTGATTTATAATCGGGAATGCCGGGTATAACCCGTTATCAATTGCTACTGAATAAACAATCGGTTTGAATGAGGAACCGGGTTGTCTGCGTATTTGAGTAACGTGATTTAATCCATATAAGAATTTTTGATCGCGCCCACCTACCATAGCTTTAATCTGACCGGTCTTAACATCCAAGGCAACAAATCCAACTTCAATTTTCTCACCGACTTTTTTAAGTGAATCGATAAATGAATTATTGTTTCTCAATCGGTTATATACAATTTTCTTTTCATCAGTTGTTGATGCAGATTTGTATTCAATTCTATTTTTAATTGATTTATCGATCAATTCATCGAGAACGCCTTTGTATTTATTCCAGTTCCAGGTTCTATCAAACTGTTTCTGAAATTCATTAAGATGTAATTCGGCAGCTTTGTTGGCAATCCTTTGCATCCTGCTATCGAGGGTAGTATATATGTTTAATCCGTCCTGGTATAAATCATATCCGTATTTATCTGCAAGCTTCGTCATTTGCTGACGGACATATTCAACAAAATGAGGTGCAATAGTTCCCTTAATACCTTCTTCAATCTTTTTGTAGGAAAGTTTTATTGGTTGGCTTTTGAGATTTTCATACTGATCTTTAGCAATATAACCATCTTCCATCATATTAAAGAGTACAAGGTTCCTTCTTCTGAATGCATTATCATATTTGTTGAACGGGTCATAAATTACCGCAGATTTTAATAATGCAACCAGCACACCGGCATCCGATACGGTAAGATCCTTAACAGGTTTGTCGAAGTAAACTTTTGATGCCATCGCAATTCCATAAGAACTGTGCCCAAACCAGGAAATGTTGAAATACATTTCAAGGATTTCCCGTTTAGTATATGTCTTCTCAATTTGAACTGCGGTAATCCATTCCTGAATTTTTCTAATTATTGTTCCTGTACGCGTTTCGTTTTTAGACTTTAACTTGTAAAGATTTTTTGCAAGCTGTTGAGTAATTGTACTTGCACCTTCCTTCTTGAATAAAAATACGGTCTTAAACATTGCCTTTATAAAGCGTTCAACGTCTACACCCCAGTGTTTGTAAAATTTTTTATCTTCAGTAGAAGTAAGTGCATTTATTACATGCGGAGGGATACTATCAATACTAACTTCAATTCTGTTCTCGTTAAAGAATTGTCCTATCAATTCACCATCGATACTGTAAACATTACTTGCTAATTGTTGCCTTGGATTTTCAAGCTGTTCAAGCGATGGCAATCCTTCGAATATGTATTCTGTGAATAAAACAAAAGCAGCAATAAAAATTACTCCGATAAAAAGGAAAAGATATCGCCAGGTTTTTTTCTTCGGTTTCTTAGACTTATTCCTAGGGTTAACATTCGGGTTATTTATCATTTTTATTTCCAGTCAATAATTTCAAATGAATTAGTGAACTTTCCGAAACATGGATTATCGAGCCAGCTCCCGAGATTCACATAAATACCATTATTATATTTTTCAAATGTTTGCTGATGTGAATGACCAAATAAAACGTAATCGAAACCGGAATCAATTTTGGAATGAGCCGTCTCTAATAAACCATCCACAGTTCCATAATTTTTAGTTGCAGTATAATCTCTGCTTTTTTTACTTGTTGAACTTGCTATCTTAATTCCGAGATCGGGATGAACAGCAGAATAAAGACGCTGCAAAAATTTATTACGCAAAATTAACTTAAGTATTTTATAACCGGTATCATTTTTTACAAGTCCGTCGCCATGACCGACATAAAACCTTTTACCGTTAAGAACTACATCAACAGCATCGTGATATAGAATAGCGCCGACTTCTTTTTCAAAAAAATCGCGGTGAAGAAAATCGTGGTTACCAATAAAATAATGAATCTTAACCCCCTTTTCAGCAAGTTCTGTAATTGCAGAAAGAGTTTTGAAAAATCCTTTTTGAATTACTCTTTTATATTCGAACCAGTAATCGAATAAATCACCAACAATGTAAAGTTCATTACAATTATTCTGAGCATAGTGAAGGAATGAGATCAGTTTTTTCTCTTTTTCTTTTTCAATATCCCGACTTTGCAGTCCGAGATGAATATCAGATATAAAAAGATAAGTTTTATTTTCGATCATTATCAGATTGAATTAGTTCAAAATTTGCAAGGAGCCATTTATCGGGATCAACTAATATTTCCTTGGGTTTATTAGTGCTTTCAAAAATAAATGATTCCTCTCTCTTTGTAATATAATAATTTTTGATTTCGCTCCCGGTTTCATAATTAATTTTAATATCAACCGGAAATTTATAAATATCGTAGCCATTTTGTAACTGTTTTAAGGTAATTTTGGTTTTAAATCGATTATTATCCTGTTCAACCTGGTACTTATACTGAATTTCCAGAATTCCAACTCCCTTAAAAATCCACTGGTCGAAAAAGTGACTCAAATTTCTTTTTGATATCTCCTCTGCAATAACCTGGAAATCTTTTGTTGATGCATTTTTATACTTATATCGTTCATAATAGTTTCTTAATATTTTGAAAAAATCAGAATCGCCAACCTCCTTACGAAGCATATGTAAAACCCATGCACCTTTATCATATACCAGACTGCTGAATAAATTACGGTCCGGATTGTATAACGTACCTTTTTCGAACGAACCGAATTTAGCAGCAAGAGTAGTTTTCAATGCATCGAAACCGCTCTGTTTTTCCCAATAGAGAGCTTCAGAATAAGTAGAAAAACCTTCATTTAACCAGATATCCTTCCATGTTTTAGGACCCACAGCATTTCCCCACCATTGATGAGCCAGCTCATGTATTATCATATCCTGGAATAAATTTAAGCCCGAGATAAAATCTGTTCCAATTCCTGTAATTGTCTGATGCTCCATTGCACCATAAACCCAATTAAATTGAGCCAGTGAATATTTCTCTTTTGTAAATGGATAGAATCCGAAAATCTCTTCGAATACTTTCAAGTACTTATCGTGACCTCTAAAATCTTTTATCAATTCATCAAACTTTTCAGGTAGAGCATAACAGAAAAGATCAACCGTATCTTTACTGGCTGAAACATACTTCTGGGAATATGTTTTATAGTTACCGGAATAAATAGCAATTAAGTAAGTTGATATTGGGTAATAAGTTTTCCAATGATAGGTCTTCTTACTCCCATTAATAGTTATTCCGCTAAGTTTACCGTTCGATAGCGAAACAAAGGATGAGTCGTTTGTTATATAAATATCTGCTAATGCTTTATCATCAGGTAAATCGATACAAGGGAACCATGTTGATGCAAAGACCGGTTCGTTCAATGTATAGATTAATTTCTTGCCGTTCATCTCATCAAAGTTGAAGGAACCGAATCCCAATCTTTTCGGTTCACCTTCGTAATTTATTTTTACCAGAATTGTATCTGTAAGTTTTTCTTTCGGAGAAATAGCGATATTGGTTTTTGTGCGCGAGTATTTTACTTTTTTATCGCCAATGAAAACATAATTTATTTTTAGATTATCATAAAAGTTAAGAACAACTTCGCTTTCATCAGGATTATTTACCTTAATAGTAAGAGCAACGTTACCTTTAATTCTTTTAGCATCCGGCAGCAATTCTATTTTTATTTCGTAGTGTAGAACATCAAGTGTTTTTTGAGAATTTACATTATACCCGGCAATAAAATCCTCATTAATATCTTTAAGACTCATTACAAGGTCGATATTTTTTTCAGCCTTGCTAATTAGTTCTAATCGATCTTTTAATTGTGTGATTAAAAAAATGAGTCCTGCAACTAAGAATATTGCGGCTATTACTAAGGGGATCCATATTTTTTTCTTTATATTCATAAGGAAACAAGATGAGTTGTCTAAAGTTAACTCAAAGTTAATAATTTCAATGATTGCCAATCAATTACTAAATAGATATTTTTGAGCAAAACAGTAGAGGTTCGAAATGGCTTACACGGGATCGACAATACTTCGTAAAACATTAATCATGATTCTTGCCGGCGGCCAGGGAGAACGGTTATTCCCTTTAACGCAATATAGAACCAAACCATCTGTACCATTTGGCGGTAAATACAGAATAATCGATTTCACACTATCAAACTGCCTGAATTCAGGATTCAGAAGAATTTATGTTTTAACACAATATAAATCCGATTCATTAAACCGGCACCTCTACGAAGCATGGAACATATTCAACCCTGAGCTTCGCGAATTTATCTATTCCATTCCACCACAATTTAAGACAAGCAATAACTGGTACCTGGGAACTGCAAATGCAATTCAGCAGAATATGAATCTAATTGAAGATGAAAATTATGAGTGGTTATTAATTCTTTCAGGTGATCACATTTACAAAATGGATTACTTGAAGATGATTCAGTACCACATCGAAAAAAATGCACAATTAACAATGTCGAGCATTGAAGTACCTAAAGGAATAGCATCACGATTCGGAGTAATTCAGATTGATGACTCATATAAGGTATTATCATTTATTGAGAAGCCGAAAAATCCACCGGCAATTCCGGGGAAGGAATCGCTCTCGTTCGTTAATATGGGAATTTATGTTTTTAATGTTAGCTCATTAAAAGAGGTCTTTAATAAAACCGATCAAGGTAAAGTTCATAACCACGATTTCGGAAAGGATGTAATTCCTTACATGCTTAATAACGATTATAAAGTTCAAGCATACCGGTTTGTTGATGAGAATAAGAAGAACGAGCCATACTGGGTAGATGTTGGAACAATAGATAGTTATTATGCCGCAAGTATGGATTTGATAAGTATTGATCCGCACTTTAATCTTTATGATAATGATTGGCCGTTAAGAACACAACAGAGACAGTTTCCGCCAACCAAGACAGTATCGCATGAAGGTGAAAGAGTAGGACGTGCTTTCAATTCCGCAATTTCTGATGGGACAATTATTTCCGGCGGACTTGTAGAAAGATCAATACTTGGATTCAATGTAAGAGTAAACAGTTATTCCTATATAACCGATTCAATAATTATGGATAATTGCAAAATTGGAAGACATGCCAGAATAAGAAGAGCAATAATTGATAAAAATGTTTCGGTACCGGAAGGGACAGAAATAGGATTTGATCCTGAAGCCGATAAAAAAAGATTTACGATTTCAGAAACCGGTATTGTCGCAATACCAAAAAATTATGTCTTCAAATAATCCAGCTAAAATTATGAGGTTGTCTTAAAAGTAATCTTTTATAAAAACTGCACTCAGATTAAACTGATTGAGCAGATTTTCGCTGATTCTATTTTTTAAAATTTATTTCTGAGACAGCCTCTTTTAAAATCAATATTTTATTCCGGCAAAGTCATCTATGGATTCACAATTAAAAGATAAACTGGAGAATCTTCCATCCCTTCCCGGCATTTATCAATTTATTAATGATAAGGATAAAGTAATTTATGTAGGTAAAGCTAAAAATTTGCGCAACCGTGTCCGTTCCTATTTCCAGAACAGAATTGATAATGCCAAGACCAACGCACTCGTTTCTAAAATAAATGATATCGAATTAATTATAACCGATAGTGAAATTGAAGCACTTGTTCTGGAAAATAATCTTATCAAGGACTTAAAACCTCGATATAACATCAATCTTAAAGACGATAAATCATTTCCATATATAGTTGTTACCAACGAACCTTATCCACAAATTTATGCCACACGTAATATTATTAAAGATGGGTCGAAATATTTTGGACCATATACAGATGTAAAACAGATGAAGTCGTCACTTCGATTGATAAATAAGATTTTTAAGATACGAAGCTGCAAGTACGATATAAATCAGGAGAATATTGAAAAGAAAAAATTCAAAGTCTGCCTTGATTATCACATTAAAAAATGTGAAGGTCCTTGCGAAGGACTTGTCACCCAGATTCATTATAACAGTATGGTAAACCAGGTAATCAAAGTCTTGCGCGGTAAAACCGATGAGTTAATTCAAGAGCTAAATAGAGATATGAATGAGGCTTCTTCGAACCTGGAATTTGAGAAAGCCGCAGATATAAGAGACCGTATTGAACAACTTAATGTCTATTCTTCAAAACAGAAAATTGTTAGTAATGATTTCGAAGATCGGGATGTAATTAGTGCAGCTTACGAAGGAAAGGACGTTTCCGCAACAATATTGAATATTCGATCAGGGAAATTGGTCGGTAAAAGACAGCTGACTCTTACTGCTGAAGAGAATGAGTCTGAAGACAAAATATATTCTGCAATAATAAAATTCTATTACAATGATTACGTTGAAGTACCTAAAGAAATTTTAATTGAAGTAGAACCTGATGATGCCGATTCGCTAATAGAATGGTTAAACACCAAAGCTATCAGAAAATGCAAATTTGTAATTCCACAAAAACAAAGTGAAGCAAAATCTCTTTTACTAATGTGTAAGCAGAATGCACAATTGCATCTTAAAGAGATTCAACTTCAGAAGATGAAGAAAGAAGGTAACGTTCCATATCCCCTTTCAGCTTTACAAAGAGATTTACGGTTAAAAAAACTTCCACGCAAAATTGAGTGCTTCGATAACTCCAATCTACAGGGGAGCGATGCAGTTGCCAGTATGGTCGTATTCATTGATGGAAAACCGAAAAAAAGTCTCTACAGAAAATATATTATTAAAACTGTTGATGGACCGGATGATTTTGCCAGTATGCGTGAAATTATTCATAGAAGATATTCAAGATTGATTGAGGAGAAAGAACCGCTGCCCGATTTAATAATGGTTGATGGAGGGAAAGGTCAACTTTCCAGCGCTATCGAATCACTCGATGAACTTAATATTAAGGATTACGAGATAATCGGTTTGGCTAAAAGGTTGGAAGAGGTATTTTTACCTGATGAGTCCGAACCTCAATCAATTCCTAAAACATCATCCGGATTGAAATTGCTGCAACATATCCGCGATGAAGCTCACCGATTCGCAATTACATTCCACCGGGAGCGGAGAAACAAAAGAACATTTGCAACCGAACTAACAGAGATTAAAGGTATAGGCGAAAAGGTTGCTAATAAAATATTGACTGAATTTAAGAGTATTGAAGAGATTAAAAATGCTTCAGAGGATGATCTTGCAAAAATTATAGGTAATGCAAAAGCAAAATCTATTATTGATTTCTACAAACAAAAAAGCCAAGACACCTAACCACCCAAATTAATTACTAACCGTTGCTTCCTTCCGGACCTGGCGGAGTTGGGTATCAATTTGCCGATTAGGGCTTGGCAAAACCGGTTGCAAATATACTCATTTGCTAAAACTCTTGAAAAGAATTTTACTGCTTTTGAAAAACATTATTTCAATATATTATTTAGAGTTGAGATAACCTGATTAACCGATATTCCACCATCGCCTTCAAATGTGCATTTCTTTGGATCACCGGGACATTTGTTGCTGCAGTAATTTTCGGAAGGTAACAGAAGTCTATTCTCATTACCTAATGGTCCCCACAATTTTGGTGAACATGCTGTTAGTGGACAAAACATAGAAAGTGTTTTCACTTTTAATGCTGCACATATATGCATCGGTCCTGTACTTGAAGAGATAAGCAGATCCAGAGCAGAAAAAGTAATAATGGAGTCTCTTAAGGATTTATTAATGTTAGGATATAATACGTTTTTCAGGTTTGTTAACGGGTCAGGTATCTTGTTATCAGTAATAACAATTTGAAAATCATTACTATCTGTTAATGATTCAATTAATTCTCTGTAAGCGGCATAAGACCAATTAGGTGCAGAATTACCGCTTGTAATATGAATACCAATAAGAATTTTTTTACTATTCAATAAATTATTTCTTAACTCAAGTGATTTAATTTTTTCTTCACCTGTCAGATATATTTCAGTATCCAGATTTTCAGTAACCACACCAATCTTTCTTGCAAGGTCCATACAATAATCGGCTTCATGGCGTAAAGGGATATATTTATTTCTCGATACATATCGGGTAAAAGTCAGGAACTGATACAGTTTATGCCCTACTCCCACTCTATACGGAATTACAGCAAAGAACAGTAAGTAATTTAATCTCTCAGTTGGAAGTAATGTAAGTGAGTGCGTGAATTTATATTTTTTTATCTCGTTAACTTTTTGCCAGAATGTTTCTATTGATCCATCATCGTAATCATCAATCAAAATAATCTTATCTACATAAGGATTGTTCTCGTAAATATCTTTGGTGTATTTACGCAGCATCAAGGCAATAAAACTATCCGGATAAGTTTTTTTAATTTCCCGTGGCAGCGGAGTTGAAAGTACAACATCGCCAATTCTGTCCGGTCGAACAATTAATATTCTTTTACTCTGCTTCAACTAATCCAATTCCAGTAATTGTCTGCTTACTTTTTTGTATTCCTCTTGCCAGTTCAATTCTTTTGCTCCACTAAAACAGTTCTCTTTATAACGCTTCAATTGATCAGGATTATCTATAAAATGCTGAATCGATTTTACAATATTGATTTCATCTTTTATACTTATAGCTTCACCAACCTTATATGTTTCTACAATTCTTTTCATCTGAGGTAAATCAGATGATAATACAGGTAAACCCGCCATTATGTATTCGAACAATTTGTTTGGCAGAGCATGGTAATAACTAACACTAATATTCTCTATTAATGTTAACCCTAAATCTGCACCGGCTGTGTAATTTACTAATTCATTCTGTTTAATTGTCCCCGCAAAAAATACACGGTTAACCAGATTTAATTGCTCTGATATTTTCTGGAAGTTCTTTTTTTGTTCTCCATCTCCAAGTATAATAAGAACAGTATTGGGCAAACTCTGCATCGCTTTTAATACCAGCGGAATTCCCCGTCCTTCAAGTAAAACGCCCTGGTAAAGTAGTATGAATGAATTATCGGGTAAATTATATTTTTCCCGGAAATCTATTACTGAATCCGGAAAGCGAAGCAAAGGAATATTACGTATAACAAGAGTATTCTTAATACCATAAAAATTTTCGAGGAAGTGAGAATCCATTTCACCAGTTGTTAATACAATATCAACTCTGGTAATAAATAATTTTTCGATTGCTTTAACAACCGACTGAAGGAACGGACGATTCCGCAATCCGCCTATAAATGCATATAATTCCCGACTGTTGTAATAAACTTTAGCTCTTTTCAATTTTGCAATTATTGTTACGAAAGGAAGGGTGTAAAAATCTTCAGCAAAGTAGATATCCGCTTTTGTCCTGAGTAATTGGTTGATAAGTATTAGAGCATATTTCAAATAAAACAGAAGACTATTTTTTTTCTCAAGTTTATAAATTGAATAAGTCTGATCGAAATAGGATTGATTACTAATAAACCAATCGAATGAGATTACCTTGACACTACAATTATCTTCTATAAGCGAGTTGGTAAGATTAACAATTCTGGAATCATGGAGCGCATTACCAAGAAATGCTATGCAAATACTTTTCTGCATAGTGATCCGGGCTAAAGTTTAATATGAAGTGTATTACGCATAATTGTCTTTGCATCAAACTGTTCTTTGAATTCAATAAGACTCATACTTGGTGTCATAGGATTCTCTGCTTTAGTATCCTGTGATACACCGATATCAACATACGAAAACCCTCTTTCCGTTGCGTAGTTTACAATATCATACATTATGCGGTGCATCGGTTTATATTCAGTGTATTCATAAAGCATCATATTATAGAAGCAGAGAGCAACATTTCTATTTGCTAAAAAAAGAAGCGAGCCGCCTATCGGTTTATCACCAAGGTAAACCACAAATAAAACTAAATTTTCCGGTAATAGTTGTTTAAGTCTAATCAGGTCGTCATAGGAATGCGTGGGCTTTGCATCATGTTTAGCTTTATTCTCAACAAGAATTGGATAAAATTGATCGTACCTTTCGTTTATTTCAATCCGCAAATCCTTAATACGGAAAGTTTTTCTTACATTTCTTCTGGTGGTAGGAGAAAATCTTAATAAGTAATCTTCACCCTTTCTTAAATTGATTGCACTTGAGATGTAGTGAAGTTTGTAATTAAAACCCAGCCAGCGCATTGCAAATTCAAGATTTTGATTCTGATAATTTTCATAAATCATTGGTGCAGGGGTAAGCTCAAATTCTTTTATGTTATTCCGGCTGCCGTAATCAAGCAAAGCAGAAATAATTTCCATTGCTTCGGCAAATTTTATATTCTTTGTTACAATCGAACCATAACTGGCACCAATTGGTGATTCAAATACATCATTACGAATTGCACCGGGCAGTAATGCCTCTATTTTACCTTTTTTAAGAAAAATAAGATGATCGAAATTGAATTTACCGGGAGTGTGATAATCTAAAAACTTTTGGAGATGGAACATTGTACCGTTATTCGATTGAAGTACAAACCGGTCCCACTTTTCTTTCCATTCATCAGAATATTTAATTACTTCCATAATAGACCAGAAAATGATTCCTGCAAAAATAGGTAAAATGGTTTTAATAACGATTTAAAAACTTCTGTAAATTTATCAGCATAATGTTTTTGATAAAATCAGCTTCTATGCCAATTAACAATTTGCCAGTTATTATTTTCTTTTTTAGTAAATAATATTGTATGCCAAATTGATTTATTATCACCCTTAGATTCAATTATTAAATAAGCAGTCTTTTGATCATCCGAAAGCCATAATCTCATAAATTGAAAAGACTGATCAAGATTTCCTAGCAATTTTTCTTTCGTCATCTTATCCCGTAATACCTCAAACAAACTCTCATATTTATTATCCAAAATAATATATGCTTCAGGAGAAATAAAATCATACATCTGTTGTAAATCTTTATTTGATAATACAGATTTGACAATTGAAATCAGCACATTATTCGGAAGATTATCATTGGATGAATTAGAGTGATCAGACTTGTTTTGTGAAAGGATAGATGTTGAATAAAACAAAACGCAGCAATAAAAGAGTACTTTTTTCATAATTACCTCAATTAGAATATGAATAATGAAGTAATACTTTTTCGATAAATTCTCCTGATTTTTTGAGAATGTTGTTCTAACACGTTTAGTCGTTGAAAGTAAAAATGAAAGTAATAATATGATTATCACCCAATCCGTACTTAAACGGTACATAAGCATAATCCATGTTAAAGCTTTTTAATTTAATTCCGAATCCGGTTGTTACACTTTTAGTTTCATAACCAGTAATAAAACCGCCGCGGATAAAGAAAAAATTATCGTAGTTTACTTCAGTACCAAAGTGCAAATGCGAATCATCAACATCAAGGAATTTTTGAAAACCACCCAATAAGTTTATAATGAATTTCATATCGCTGAAATTAAGTGAATATGAAGCGCCCAATCGAAAATCCTTGGGCAGTTTTGTGGCTTCGTTTCTTAATTTATTCATCAATCCCATGTTACGTAAAGAAGCTCCGACTGTAAATCCTTCTGCTATCCCCGTATATGTAATTCCGAAATCTAATGCGTACCCCGAAGCTTCATCAGAATATAAATTTTCATACAGATATTTTAGTGTAAACCCGGTATGAAAATTATTAAGAAGCTCTATTGCGCCAGAAAGTCCGGCAGAGAAATAATTTGCATTGAATTTAGATACAGCTTCACCCGGTATGTTTCTTATTTCGATATCTGAAATTGATGTTGTATTTATCATTACAGCCAGCGGAATACCGAATGCATTAAAACTTCCTCCGAATAATTCAGAACGCAAATCCTGGATAAGACTATTATGAGAAAATGTTAACTGGGTTTTATTTAATATGGATAATATTGAAGGGTTATAATTAACCGCATTCAATTCATTACCGGATACAGTTCCCAAATCACCCATTGCAATATTCCGGGATCCTGAGCCAAGCTTAAGAAATGCGACTCCGCTGTTACCATTTCCCTGTGCCGGGAGTAAACTGTAAAATATTAAGACCAATAAAAAAATTTTTCTAATCATAATTTAAAAATTAACGCTAATGCCAATAATATGCTGATCACCGCTTGAATATGGTTCCATTACAAATGCATAATCAATTCCAATACGGTATGAATTAAATAAATGAAAATATGAGAAACCTAATGACGGTTTTACAGGTACATCAGAATTTATAACATTGTATCTATCAATACCGGCACGCAAGTAAAAATCTTCATAAATATTGTATTCAACACCGGCACGTAAATATTTTGTATTTGCATTTGTATTCTCAAATTCAACTGCAGCTATTAATTTAGGGTTGTCAAATTTATAAGAAGCGCCGACCCTTGTAAGTAATGGGAACTTGTCTTTACTCTGTCTTCCGGATTGTCCGTAAATTTTTCCACTGTCCCAATCGTATTTACTGTTAATGTCTTTTATAACAAAAGAAAAAGTGAGATTCTCGTTGAATGAATATAGTGCACCTATATCAAATCCTAATCCTGTAGAACTGAAATCTTCGTATAACTTGTAGTAGTAGAACTTAAATGCAATTCCTATTGCAAGTTTTTCAGAGAATCGGTTTGCAACCGCAATAAAAAACTGGTTCTCAGAGGTTGATAAAGTTCCTGTGTTAATTCCCTGAGCATCCCTTGCATCAATATTTGAAACACCGGCATTTATTATACCTGCACTTATTCCAGCTATTGATCTTGGACGGGATTTGCCATCAGGTGTTTCGACCTTACCGAATTCAAATTTACGTGTATAACTTAAGAAGTTTAATGATCTGTCAAGTGATAAAACTGAATAAGAAGTTTGGAACGAATTCCCTTCCTGAAACGAAGCTAAAGCCGGATTATAATAAGCAACTAAATTACCATCCTTTATTGCAGAAAGTGCATTACCCATTCCCATTCCTCTTGAACCGAATCCCATTCTGCTGAACGCACCGGGCAAACTGCTAATTGCCGAAAATTGCGGCTGGGCATTAACAACACTAAATAAAATTAATATAATCGTTATAATTTTTTTCACTTTGCAGATTTTCCTTTTCTACATCAAAACCATAATTTTACCAAAAATAGGTTCGACGGAACCGATATCTATTCTATAAAAATAGACACCGTTTGGTACTATCTTTCCACTTTCATTTCTTCCATCCCAGTTTTCAAATTGTTCTTCGCTTATTCCACGCGGTGCGTTCTGAATTAATATTCTTACCAGATTCATTCCAAAATCAAAAATTCTAATTGTAACATCGGAATTTTTTTCTGTAGAATATTTAATTCTGGTGGTTCTTGAAACCGGAGAGAAAGGATTTGGGAATGCAAAACTTTCTTTCTTAACTGTATATTCACCTGATTTAAGGAATACTTTCCAGCTACCATTCCACATACTCTTTTTATCTTCAAAACGGATTAAACCATTTGCAAGAGAACCGATCCAGATATATGCAGTTTCATTATTCACAATCTGATTTTGTACAGCTCTGAAATGATTTGTATTAACCGGGATTTTTGAAGCATCATCATAAATTTGTGGTGAAGCAAACCATGTCTTTCCATTGTTGCCAGATCTGAATAAACCATCCTGTGTAGCTGCAATTACATCTGCTGAATTAACAGAAATTGGTCTGAAAGTAATATCCATTGTTCGCGAATCTGGTAATGTAATGTTCCAGTTTTTTCCGCCATCGTTACTATAACTAATAGCCCAGAATTCGGTTTGCCCTTCTGCCTTCCATGTTGCAGCCCAGACAGAATTATCATGCTGATTATAAGAAATCTTCCAGATGTGATTACCGCTAATAGGATTTGTCTGATTAGTCCGGTTCATTTTTGTCCAGCTGATTCCGCCATCAGTAGATTTGTTTATTCCGCCGCCGGTGCCTACATACAATGTATCATCACCAACAACACAAATTGAAACAGGGATGTGATTGTTATTTCCTTTATCACCGGCTTTAGGTCTTAATTCAAAATTTAGTTGATCAGACGGTTTGATGGAATTCAAATTATCAGGTGGTAATAAAACTCTTTGCCATGTTTTACCCATATCTGTAGATTTTCTTAAACCACCAGCTCTCGATACGATCCATACAGCATCTTTTGTTAAACCGATGCCATAAGTAAAATTTTGTCCCGTTACAGTTGTAGGAACTGCTTTAATTATATTATTCCCGTATTGAATTAATGAGTCTGTCATTTTATCAATGGGTTGAGGAATAAGAGTCCAATTATTTCCGTTATTAGTCGAATAGACTAATCCCTCTCCGGCACCATCGGAAGAGCCACCAACAGTAATTGAAGACCAGAGAGCCGCCCAGATCACACCGTTTCTATAAGCGATTGCTGAAATACTCTTATCACCAAATGGTTCGGTTTTGTAATAGTTTGTCCACGTATTTCCACCATCGGCGGATTTACTTAATCCTCTCGAAGTTCCGAGCCAGATGGTATTATCCTGAATAAGAATTCTTTCAGTAGTATTGCCGGAAGGATAGGCATCCTCGGTTTTTGAAAGAGTCTTAGGAGTCAATTCATAATTTACAGGAATTGACTGTGCAGATAAATTTATGATAATTAGAAAATATGTAAGGAAAATTTTTTTCATATTAGTTCACGGTCATCAAATGAATTATTGTATTACTCAGATTCCCGCTTTTATCTTTTGCCTGGAATTCAAATTTCCACTGACCGATTTGAGTTGTAGCAGAAAAAGAATTCTTGAATGAATAAATTCCATCACCAGCAGTTCTATCTCCAAATGTATCAAAGTTACCATCATCAACCATTAAGAAATAGCCCAATCCATTTTGCGGATCAACCTGAGAACCATCGGGTCTGAATAATTTGAAATAGACTTGAGAAATATCCCCGGGTCCGTTTCCATCTTCAACTTTTAGCGTGAATACAAAAGTTTCTCCTCTTACAACCGAATTTGGAATTGTTAAATTGGAAATTACAGGTGAATAACTTATCTGGCTGTTATTGTAGTTGAAGTAATGAGACGCAACTTTAGCAAGATTTTCAGAAACCGGTTTTACATTATCCTCAACAAAATAATTTATGTAATACCTACCGGATGAAAATCTTTTACTAATTCCAATCTTTGCAGAGTAAATATTATCATTTGATTTCTGGTCACCATTCAAAGCTGAATTGCCATTATCAAACATCTGGGATGAGGAAGTAATTGTTGTGCTACCATCATCAGATTTAATTTGCAGCCATACTTTGTTAATATATTTCGAATTATCAAATTCTATTGTTGTTATAAGGGTTGAATCCGCTGAAGAATAACTGAAATTAGCCGGTGCTGAAATGGTTTTTACTTTATAGTAAAGTTTTGCCTGTTCAACTATTCCATCGGGAATTTTTTCGCATGCATTTATAATTAATACTGATAACGGGACTATGAGTAAATAAACTAACTTGTTTTTATTCAAAACCTTTTGGCAAGTAACTTTGAATTGTATAAAAAAAGAAAAAATCATAGAAATATTGCCTTGTCTATAAATTAACTGATTGTAGAAATTAAAGTAGCAAAGTTTCTATAATTTTTTCCTTTTAACTGTGGCAAAAGTAGAAATCGCATAAGTAAATGTCAAGACAATTTAATTTTACATCTACTTTCACATTGTAATAACAAATGGGGATGGTGAAAAAGAAAGAATAAAAATAATTATTGCAACAAAACCCAAAATCATTCTTGTAGAATTTAATTTTTCGAAATGCGGAACCGGGGGATGCTTTACTTTTATTACAAAATATAAAATAAACGCCCAGAGTAACCATCCTGTCCATCCGAATCCAAAATCATAATTCAATAATGAACTTAACAAACCTGAGATACCCAGAAATGCCAACCCTATCATAGAGATGCTTGCTATTGCTTCATGAATTTTTTCACCGAACATGCTGAAGATAATATGACCGCCATCCAATTGACCGACCGGAACTAAATTCATCGCGGTAATAAACAGACCGAACCAGCCGACACATAAATAAGGATAGTGATAAATTTCGGACATAGGAGGAACAAACTCATTAGCGTTTGTAAAGAGAGCTCTTAATATTTCGAATAAAATTGTGCCACCAAATTCCAGATGAATTCCTTCTTTACCGTATTCAGGTGTAAAGTAATCCGGGTGAATTTGTAGAATATAATCGACTGATGGTAAATGAGTAAATCCATAAATTAGAACAGCAGTGCTTGCAATAAATCCGGCGAGAGGACCGGCAACACCAATATCAAACATTGCTCTGTTTGTTGGTATTACCGATTTAGTTCTAATTACAGCACCCATTGTTCCGAAGTTGAAAAAACCCGGTATAGGTGGAAATGGGATATAATATGGAAGTGTTGCTTTTACTTTGTGATATACTGCTGCAAAGTAATGTCCGAATTCGTGAAATGTTAGTATAAATAAAATTGATAGTGCATAAGGAAGTCCGCGAACCATATCTGCAAATTCATAAGGGCCCATTTTACCTGTTGTCCATTCCATTCCCGCAATAATGGTTGTAATGAAAGTAATTACAAATAATATGATATGTATCAGATAACTTTTTTTTCTTGGTTTATCTGTAGAAACCTGTTGCGATGAAAATGAATATTCTTCCGGCATAATTATAGATCCAGATTTATTCCTATTGCAGAATACGTTTTTGTAAAATCGAAATATTCGCCATGAATACTTTTACCTGAGTAATAATTAAAGTAGATGCTAAACCCACGTCCATCGGGTTTGCCGAATTTTATTCCGGCTGAAAAGGAATGGTTAGCAGAATACTTACTGAGATTTACAAGCTTGAAATCATAAGCTAGAAAAGGCGACAGGGTTTCAGAGTCAAATTGATTACCCACATAATCAAACCCCAACTGATAAATATCTTTACCAAGATAATCCGGTGTTACATGGAAAAGATATGTTATTCCGGCATAAACCCGCAGCGAGTTGAATTTTACGAACGGTATTAGTTCAATAAATTCTCTGCTATAAACACGCGGATTTAATCCATCGCGCCACTCTCCTTTTGAAGCATCATAATGTCCATCAACAAAATGGGCGCTAATATGACTTATACGAACCCGCGTTCCGTATTCATATTGGTCTTCAACTTTTTTATAACTTCCGTTAATCCCGAATAAGTAATCAACAGCATCAACCGGAAAATGGAAATCTTTTTCTCCGCGTAAAAGCGTATATGTGAATAAGTCCGCTCCAAATGAAAAGACTTCACTTTCATTCTTACTGTAATGAAAAATATCCAGCGAGTTGCCAATATCTAAACGAAGTTCATTCTTAGAAAGCTGAAATAAGAATCCCAATTTAGGTTCAAGTGTATTGGCGATAAATGGCTGAATATTTAGACTTCCCGGGAATAAATCTAAATTTTGTGAAAGTGTTGATATCGTTATAAAGAAGAATAAGAGAATTGTTTTTTTCATTTCAGTAATATGAATTTTATTAGAGCTATTGAATTAAGAGTAATTATAATTATTTACAACCAATCCGAAATTATACATTGTTCATTCTTCATTATACATTCACTAGAACTCTCTTCCCTTCCATTTAATATTACGGTTAGGTAAAACTACAAAAGGAAGAAGAACAACATAAATAATAAAGTAGATTTCAAATGCCAGGAAATGACTCAAACGAATTTTCAGGTTCAGTCTTTTATAAACCGGCATAACAAAAAAATAGTCGATACATAATTTTAAGAGGCACAAATATAAAGCCGAAGTTGAGAAAAAGAAAGGTGTTAATAAAATACAGACATGTGTTAGAAATCCCCACAACATAACAATGTAACCGATAAAATCACTTTCAGCACCTCCGACTCCCCATCTTTTCTTCTGCCAGAAAAGGGATTTAAGATCGGGGCAAGCTTTAGATGTAACTAATCCCCCGGCATCAAGAGGATAAATTATTTTATACTTCTTCAAATTGTTTATTGCCATTAGAAGATTAAAATCTTCTGTTACAGAGAATTTTAATTTTTCATAACCGCCTATTTCATCATAAGCGGATTTTCTATAAGACATGTTATTACCGATGCAGCTAAGCGGTTTTTTAAGATTAATTGACCCGGCTGCCACAGTTAAAAGGTAAACAAAATCAATTGCTTGCATCCCTTCAAATGCGGTTCTATCACTCTGAGTAGTATAACCGCCGACAAATCCCACTTCCTTCTGATAGTATGAAGCAAGAGTCTTTGCCCATTGAGGTGAAACAGTGCAGTCTGCATCAGTTGTAAGAATTACTTCACCACTACAAATCTTAATTGCGTTAGCAAGTGCATTTGTCTTTCCTTTTAACGAACCGATTGCCTCTTCAGGAATTAAGATCTTGAACTTCTTTTTATCAACTATAAAAGAATTGATCAACTCGCCGGTGATATCGGTTGAATGATCATTCACAATAATTATTTCAATTCTGTCTTCGGGATAGATTAATTTGTTAAGAGATTCAAGGCAATTAAGAATATTTTCCTCTTCGTTCCTGGCAGCAACGATAACTGATATATAAGGTAAATCTTCATCTTTTAATCTGGGGAAAGTAAAACCAGCACCAATAGAAAAGATGATTAGTTCGATAAAATAAAGAGAGATAACACAGAGAAAAATAACTTCGAATAATGTCACGATTTTAATTCCATCCGTTAATTAAATATAAATAATATTATTCAGCCAAACATTATATTGGGATTAAGATTTCTCCCATTTATAGAGTTTTATTAAATGCCGGCAAGGATCAGACCTCTAAAACGATTCGGACAGAATTATTTAACCGACAAAAATATTATTAACAAAATTGTGGACACCTTTAATCCGGCAAAAGAACATAGCATTGTAGAAATTGGACCCGGCACCGGAGCGCTTACAAGAACCATATATGAAAAGATCGGTCCTTACACAGTGGTTGAAATTGATACAAGAGTAATTGATAACTTACGAAATGAATTTCCCGGACTGAATGTTATTAATCAGGATTTTCTTGAAATTAACTTAGAAAAACTTACACGACAAAATAATAAGTTGAGGATTATAGGAAATATTCCATACAATTTAACTTCCTCAATATTGTTCAAATTATTTTATGACCGGCGCTACATTAATGATGCGTTGCTAATGGTTCAGTATGAGGTTGCTAAAAGAATGACTGCAAAACAAGGAAGTAAAGATTATGGAATACTAAGTGTGCTGCTGAATTATTTCGCAAATACAGAATTATGTTTTAAAATTTCTCCAAACGTGTTTTATCCTAAGCCAAACGTTTGGTCTGCAATTGTGCATATTAGGTTCGATAAAGAAACTAACCCCGGAATAAAAGACGGTGATTTTATAAAAGTTGTTAAAGCATCTTTTGGAAACAGGAGAAAGACGCTTAAAAATTCACTCAGTAACAGTATATTCAATAAAAGTATCATTGATGTGAAATCATTTCCATTAAGCAAACGGGCGGAAGAATTATCAATCGATCAATTTATTGAATTAACAAAATTATTAAAGGAGAATCCGGATGGCTGAAGAATTAAAAAGTTTGCATGACCTACTGGATGAAGATCCGGAAATTATTAATAATATTAAGGTTCTTATAGATGAGCAAGCTGCTCAGAGTTTATTAAGTATCTTTAAAGATATTCATCCGGCAGATATAGCAGAAATTATTAATCACCTTACTAAAGATGAAGCAAAATTTGCATTCAGTACTTTAGATACAGAAACAGCAAGCGAAGTAATCTTAGAACTTGATGATAATCTGAGAGAAAAAATTCTTGAAGATGTTACTGCCGAAAAAATTGCTGACATTGTTGATGAACTTGATACAGATGATGCAACCGATATCGTAAGTGAATTACCCGAAAACGTTGCAGAACAAGTTTTAGAATATATCGAACCTAAATCTTCTGAGGAAGTAAAAGAACTCTTAAAATACCGGGACGATTCTGCCGGCGGAATTATGAGCAGCGATTTTGTAAGCGTTATGGAAGATGCTACCGTTGCCGATGCAATTGAAGAAGTAAGAAAACAAGCCGATAATATTGATCACATTTATTACATCTTTGTAACAAAGAACAATAGTGAATTAATTGGATTCCTTTTACTTAAATCGTTGCTAATTCATCCGCTTGACACAAAGGTTGCAAATATACTGGAAGAAGAATTAATTACTGTTCACCCGGATGATGATCAGGAACTTGTTGCTAATTCAATGAAGAAATATGATCTGGTTTCTATTCCTGTTGTTGATAACAATGGAATAATACTTGGTAGAATAACCATTGACGACATTGTAGATGTAATTGGCGAAGAAGCAGAAGAAGATATCCAGAAGTTTGCCGGATTATCGGAAGAAGAAGAGATAAGCGATAGCTCAATAAAAATTTCGCGGATAAGACTTCCATGGCTTTTTGTTGCGTTATTTGGAGAGTTGATAAGTGCAGTTGTGCTGGCATCATTCCAGGCATCAATAGAAAAAATTCTAATTGCAAGTTTTTTCATCCCAATTGTTATGGCAATGGGTGGCAGCTCAGGTACACAAGCTGCAATAGTTATGGTAAGACGGCTTGCAGTACATGACGTATGGTTCTCAAATAGCTTTAAGAAAATATTCAAAGAGTTTATAGTTGGTTTTGTTAATGGAATTATCTGCGGGGCTATATTAATAATAGCAACCCATTTCCTTTTTAATGCAGAGCTAAAATTTTCAATTGTTTTATCGTTATCTCTGCTTATAATAATGATTTTTGCTACTGTAGCTGGCGCATCAATTCCGCTAATCCTTAAAAAATTCGGAGCCGATCCGGCTGTTGCAACAGGTCCCTTTGTAACGACTATGAATGATATTTTCGGATTAAGTATTTATTTATCAATTATAACTTTTGCATTTCTCTGATAATGAAACGGATTGCTTCGATCCTAGTATTATTAAATGCAACCGACATGGTTGTAATTTCATTTTGTATTCTCCTTTCAATACTCAACATTGTATTCTACAGTCGTATTGAATACTGGTATCTCAATATATCTTTTAATGCTGTCATAGTATTATTGATATTATTGATCACACACAATATTAAAAAAGGAAAAAGCCCAATCTGGGAGCAACTTCATTACTGGTATCTGGTTCCGTTAATTTTTATTTTCTTCAAAGAGTTATACCTGATGGTCGATCCAATACGCGGGGTCATTTACGATGATCTGCTAATCTCGATCGACCGGTTTATTTTCGGTACAGACCCGACAATTGAGTTATATAAAATTTCGAATCCTTTACTAACAGAGATACTACAGATAGTTTACGCAACATTCTTCTTTCTGCCGGTTATTTTAGGAATTGAATTTATTCTTAGAGATAAAATGAAAGAACTTGATTATAGCGCCTTCATTATTGTTTATGGTTTTATACTATCGTTTATCGGTTACTTGTTAGTTCCGGCAATTGGACCAAGATTTACTCTTCACGATTTTGCGACGAATAATTTAGAAATGCCCGGATTATTTTTAACCGATTTTCTAAGAGAGATAGTAAATTCCGGGGAGTCGATACCGGCCGGCACACTAAATCCGGCACAAGTAGTTCAACGCGATGTCTTCCCCAGCGGACATACGCAAATGACTCTTTTAGTCATGATACTTTCGTTCAGGTTTAATAGTCGTATTAGATATTTTTTTCTGATTAACGGAACATTATTGATATTTGCAACTGTTTATTTAAGATACCATTATGTAATCGATTTGATTGGCAGCGTTTTATTTATGTTCTTTACACTATGGAGTGGTAAGATAATATATAACCGTTGGGAAGTTACAAGAGGAATGAAAGATTTAAATATTTATCCAAATGATTTAGAGAAATCATCACGTTAATATTCCGGCATCTACCTTTTGTACTGTTTCAACTATAAGGTAAAAATATCTATCGAGAGAACAGTTTGCATCTTCGCGGAGATAGCAATATCCTTCTGTATCCTGAGCCAGACAATCTCTGCATACTATTTCTTTCATAGTTATATATATTTTTGCTAGTGCTTCATTTTCGTTGTTATGAATTACATTTACTATTTGAGGAAGAAATAATTCTACAGCACATGCTTCTTTATCATTAAGCGTGCATCTTCCTTTCTCACTAGAATCGACACATATGGAACAGATATTTTGCTTTATAGCTTTTAGATATTTATCCATTACTTAATCCATATTTTTACAAAAAAAAGGTAACAATTAATTTTCTAAAATGGAAGAAACTCAAATCAAAAAAGAACGTGTAAAAAGAATATTCGATTCCATTTCTTATAGATACGATTTTCTAAATCATTTCTTAAGTCTTGGCATTGATTTCTACTGGCGTAAGAAAGCTATTGAGCTTAGCGGAATGAACTGTAATTCTATCCTTCTCGATATTGCATGCGGAACTGGTGATTTTTCAATTGCTGCTAATAAAGCCGGGGTGAAAAATATTTTTGGTGCAGACCTGTCGATAAATATGCTCCGCCTTTTCGATAAAAAGGTTGGATGGATAAAAGGGAGAACTTCGCAGTGTGTTGCCGAATTTCTTCCGTTTAAGGATGAAACTTTTTCTAACATTACTGTTGCATTCGGTGTAAGAAATTTTTACGACCTGTTTAAGGGATTTCAACAATTCAATAGAGTTCTTATAAGCAACGGGAAAGCAACCATACTTGAGTTCAGACTTCCTTCAAACAAATTGATAAGAAATTTTTATTTACTCTATTTTAATAAAGTGCTGCCATTTATTGGAAGACTTATTTCAAAAGACCGCGAGGCATACACCTACCTACCCGAATCTGTAAATGAATTCGATGAAAAAGTTGATCTTGTTAATTTATTGAAGCAAAGCGGATTTGCTAAAGTTGAAAAGCATTCACTCACATTCGGTCTGGTTCAGGTTGTTGTTGCACATAAATCATAGTGTAAATTCAAATCCAAATAATAACAAAATATTATCGAATAACGGACCAGATCCGCCTACATCAAAAACGGATGCATTCTGTTGAAGAATATCTAACTGGATTCGAATATCTGCATCATAATTATAATTTAAGCCCACCCCTAAAAATGAAGTAAATAATTGTTTGCTAGTATCAGAAGCTTTGCTAAGCCCTAAACCTAATTTCGGTTCAATTGTAAATTCACGAATATCAAATTGGTATCCGATCAAAGCTGATATACTTTTTAATGTAATATTTTCATGATAGGGATTTATAAATTTGTATTTGGAAGTCCAAAGAAAAAAAGATGGATGAAAACTAAATTTATTACTAAACAGAAACCTTGCGGATAGACTTAAACCAAACCCGGAGTTTGTACTGTGATAGTTTCCTTCAGAAGGTGCTTTGTAGCCGGCTTTAATTGAAATTGGGATTCTACTTTTTACTGAATCCTGATTAGCAACCAGCATACCATGAGATGCTATTAAGAATATTATTAAAATTATGTACTTTTTTTTGTTCATCTAACTCAAATTATTGGTATGTTTTTTTTATCTCCTCAACTTTATGACGTTTATAATCAGAAACACCAACCATCAATCCGGCTGTTGTAATAACGGCACCAATTATTTGATAGCTTGTTACATTTTCACCGAATAAAAACATAACAAATGGAATGATTGCCAGATAAACATTTGTATAAGGAACCCAGAAGTGAGCAGCGAACCTTGCCAATTTGAAAAATCCAAAGCTATAAATGTATCCGGTTAATCCGGCTAATACTACAAAAAGTATCGGCCACCAATTGTTTGGAATGATTGATCCGTCGAATAAAGAAAAGAACCTGTGAAATTCTGCTGCAGTAAATATTTTTTTTATCTCTTCTTTCTGCTCATCATTAAGATTTGATGACAAATAATAATCGCCATCTTTTTCAGAATAGAAATTTGATAAGTAGATTTTCTGGTTACTGTCTGCCTTTGCAATAACGCGTGTTTCATATACCTTCGATTCAATTTTTTCTGGTAGGTTTACGTTCATCATATTTCCGATAACCGGCATAATTAATAATGCGGAAGTAATAAAAATCATTTTCCAGATCTCACGCCAGACTACAAGTGCATTTGGTTCAACACCCGGTAATGCTGTTTGAACGGTTTTATTATTCAGGATTTGCTGAGAACACAAACAACAATTAATGATAATTATCCATGTAATAGCGGTTCCATCCAGCACTGCTTTTGGATCTGTAACTCCTCCTAAAATTCTTGGTAAATAAGGAATTGTTAATCCGGTTATTACCAGAATTATTCCAATCCAGTGTTCTTTTCTAATCGGTGCATCAAAAAGGAATTTACCAAAGAATGGAAGAAATGCTAAGTAAACATTTACATAGGGAGCAAAAAGATGTGGCGAGTAATACCTTGGTAAGTAGAAAAACCCGATATTCTCTATTACTCCGGTAAATGCACAAATAATAATTGTAATCATCGAAATAAACCCGGGCCACAAATATTTTATTTTTTTTCCTCTAACAACTTCTATTATTACTGCAATCAAAGCCCAGACTAATTTAGAAAGTTCGCGCCACCACGTCATTACACCGGGCGATACACCAACGGGTTGATTACCAACGAAACGCCGCTGGTTACCCATCCAGTTTAAAACGTACTGACCACCTAATGCGCCATTGATTATTGAAAGCCACAGAATTATCAGAAGCCATTCCATAATAACTTCCTAATTACATTGTAATTGATTCTTCTACTTGAAATAAATATATATTTAGTATAACTATCAATCTACAAATAATGTGCTCAATTTCTTTTTCAGCAAATTGAAAGAACCGGCACGGTGGCTGATCTTATTTTTTGTTTCAAAATCCATCTCACCAACTGTTATATTGAAACCATCTGGAATAAAAATCGGGTCGTAGCCAAAACCCATTGTTCCCCTTTGTTCATTTATAATAATACCGTGAAGTTCGCCAACAGCTTCAATTTTATTTTTACCGTCGTAATAAACGGCGGTGCTTACAAATTTTGCTTTGTGGGGTTCGGGAAAACTGGAGAGTTCGCTAATAACTTTTAAGTTGTTCTCTTCGTAAGTACATTTTTCACCGGCATACCTTGCGGAAATTACTCCGGGTCTCCCATCAAGCTGGTCTATTATTAATCCGGAATCATCTGCGATTGTTGGTTCATTGTATATATCGAAAACAGCTTTTACTTTTAACCAGGCATTCTCAGAAAAAGTTTTTCCTGTTTCATCTACATCGATATTATTCCCGAGATCATAAAGAGAAATGATTTCAAATGGCGAGTTATTAAAAATATTTTTTACCTCATTAACTTTTCCCTGGTTCTGGCTTGCAAAAATAATTTTCAAAGAAACTCCGTATTTAATCATTATTTAGGAACGTTGAATTAATTTTTGTAATTCTTCCCTACCTTCATATATTAATTTTTGCTCGTCGTAAATATTGCATATTCCATTTGAAGCTATTATATCGCCATCAATCAGAACATGCTTAACACTCTCTTTATTTGTAGAATAGACTATCTTCGAATAAACAGACTCATCAAAATTGTTGAGTGGTTGATCCGGCTTATCAAGATCGAGTAATACAAGATCAGCTTTTTTACCCGCTTCAATACTGCCGATTTCATTATCCATATGTAATGCCCGCGCTCCATCAATTGTAGCAAGTTTAAATACTGTCTTTGCATCCATAGATGTTGGTCCGTGAATCGGTTTTTGAATCATTGCACTCAAATGCATTTCTTTAAAGATGCTTAATGAATTATTACACGGCGCACCATCAGCCCCCAATGAAACGGAAATTCCCTTTGATAGCATGAATGGAATATTAGCGATCCCGCTTCCAAGTTTGAGATTAGAAGAAGGACAATGAGATACACGAACATTCCGGGTTTTTAATGAGTCATACTCGCTGTTATCTAAATGGATACAATGTGCAAGAACAGTTCTATCGTCTAATATTCCAATTGAATCGAAATATTCTATGTTAGCTTTTCCGTGCATTTTTTTTACAACTTCCAATTCTTTTTTATTTTCAGAAGCATGAGTGTGGAAAAATGATCCCGGGAAATCCTTCATCATTTCTTTTGTTTCCAGTAACAATTTTTCTGAACATGATAAAACGAACCTTGGTGCAAATGCATACTTAATTTTCCCATCGGATGTGTTATGAAACTCTTTTGCTAATGAATAGGTTGAATCGATTCCTTCTTTTGTTGGTTCGCAGAAATCCGAATATAATTCGTTCATGTCGATCATACATTTACCGGCATATGCTCTAATACCCGACTTTGCAAGTTCTTCAAAAATTACTTCCTGGTACTTAAGTGTTCCCATATCAACTATTGATGTAGTTCCGCCTGAGATTAGTTCGTTCAATCCCAGTTGAGCTGAAATTCGTAATGAATTTTTGTCGTGAGAGTTTTCGAGGGGAAATATTTTTTTCTGCAACCAATCAAGTAATTCAAGGTCATCTGCTAATCCGCGGAAAAGAGTCTGGCACAAGTGAATATGTGTCTGCACAAAGCCCGGAATTATTGTATAATTTTCGAACCGTAGGACTTCACCATCATAATCGTCAATAGTGAATTCCGATAGAGGAGCAATCTTAACAATTGTGCTATCAGATATTTCTATTCCATGATTTGTAAGGATTCTTTCCCTATCATCCAGAGTTACAATTGTTTTTGGGATTAAAAGCTTATTGGCTTTTCTTTTTTTCATTGAATATCTCATCCATTTTTTCAACTGCATATCTCAAATGCGGAATTACAATTGAACCGCCAACAATTAATGCTATGTTGAATGATTCGTATAATTCCTGTTCTGTTGCTCCTTCCTGAATGGAACGGTCGATATGATAAAGGATGCAATCGTTACATCTCAAAACCATTGATGCAACCAATCCCATCAATTCCTTTGTCCTTGCAGACAAAGCACCATTAATATATGCTTTATTATCCAGAGCAAAGAACTTATTGAAATCTCTAAATCCTGAGTTCAGGATTCTTTCGTTCATTTCTGATCTATAAGCGTGAAAATCACTGACTGTTTTTTTCATATTACCTCTTAATTGCGTGATAATTCTCTTTTTAGAAATCCACCTGTAATACTATTATGGTTCTCACTAATCTCTTCCGGTGTTCCAGTTGCAATTATTTCTCCGCCATATTCACCGCCGCCCGGTCCTAAATCAATTATATAATCTGCAACTTTAATTACATCCAGATTATGTTCTACTACTATTATTGTGTTACCTTTATCAACAAGCTGGGTTAAGACATTCAGTAATATTCTAACATCTTCAAAATGTAAACCCGTTGTAGGTTCATCAAGAACATAGAGAGTTTTACCAGTGCTTACTTTACTTAGCTCGGTTGCTAATTTTACACGTTGTGCTTCACCGCCGGATAACGTTGTGGCTTGCTGCCCTAATCTTAAGTAACCTAAACCTACATCATACAGGGCTTGAATCTTCCTATTAATTGTTGGGAAGTCCTGGAAAAATTCAAGAGCACTTTCAACCGTCATATCAAGCACATCTGCAATTGATTTGGTCCGGTATAATATTTCAAGAGTTTCCCTGTTATATCTTTTACCAAGGCATGATTCACATGTTACATAAACATCGGGAAGGAAATTCATTTCAATTTTTTTCACACCATCTCCTTCGCATTCTTCGCATCTTCCGCCGGATACATTAAAACTAAATCTACCGGCAGCGTATCCTCGCATTTTTGATTCCGGCAGTTGTGCAAAAAGATCTCTTATGTGAGTAAATAAACCTGTATATGTTGCGGGATTTGAGCGCGGGGTCCTTCCTATCGGCGATTGATCTATTTCTATTATTTTGTCAATAAATTCCAGCCCTTTAACTTCTTTATAAGCAAGTGGAACAACTTTCGATTCATAAATTTTTTTGTAGAGTATTTTAACAAGAGTTTCATTTATTAAGGAGGATTTACCTGAGCCGCTTACACCTGTAACAGCAGTAAATAATCCAATCGGGATTTTTAGATCGACATTCTTAAGATTATTCCCTGTTGCACCGTTTAATTCAATAAATTTTCCATTACTAATCTTCCGTGAATCCGGGATATCAATACGTTTTTTATTTTTGAGGTATTGAATAGTCAACGAATTAATCCCGTTTTTCGATTTAACAATCTCATCGGTTTTTCCTCTTACACAAACCTCGCCTCCATGTTCACCGGCATGTGGTCCAAGGTCAACAATGTAATCGGAACTTTCAATTGTTTCTCTATCGTGCTCAACAACAATAACAGTGTTGCCAATATCGCGTAAATGTTTAAGTGAATTGATAAGTTTAATATTATCGGATTGATGTAAACCAATGCTCGGTTCATCAAGAATATACAAAACTCCTGATAGCTGCGAACCAATCTGTGTTGCCAACCTAATTCTTTGCGATTCTCCTCCTGATAGTGTATTTGCTCTTCTATCCAGTGTCAGGTAATCAAGTCCTACATTAATAAGGAATTCCAGTCGTGATGTTATCTCCTTTAATATTTGTTTTGCTATCAGTTCTTCGCGACCGGTAAGTTTAATATTCTTAAAAAACTGGAAGCATTTTTCAATCGATAGAAATGTTACTTCTGCAATATTCAATTCGTTAATTTTAACTGCGAGTGGTTCTTTTTTCAGTCTTCCACCTTTGCAAGTTAAACAGGTTTTTGTATTCATGAATGATTCAGCCCACTCACGAATTTTATTCGACGAAGTGTTATCATAATAATGTCTAATGTAATTGATAACACCGCCGAACTTATGCATATAAGTAACTGTTCTACCTCCGCCGTATGTATATTTGAAAGGTATTTTTTCTTTAGAGCCATGTAAAAGAACTTCCCATTGTTCAGTACTAAAATTCTTCAATGGAGTATCGTAATTGAAACCGTATTTTTCGGCAATACTTTCAAGTTGATTGAAAAACCAGATATTACGCGGCTTACCTAAAGGAGCTAATCCTTCCTCATTAATTGTTTTATCTTTATCTGGTATTATCATTTGAATATCGAGTTCCTTTTTCTCCCCGAGTCCGTCACAATCGGGGCAGGAACCGTATGGCGAATTGAAAGAGAATGAATTAGGTGCTAATTCCTGGAATCCTATTCCACAGTGCGCACATGCAAAGTTTCTACTATACCAATGATCTTCTTCTCCGTCATTTATTATCAGGTTACCATTTCCGTAATTTAACGCAACTTCAACAGATTGACGGATTCTATAACGCGAAGTTGCATTCACTTTCATCCTGTCAACAACTATCTCAATATCATGAGTTTTGTATCGATCAACCTTAAAATCATCAATAATTTCTTTTACATCACCATCTACTCTTACTCGTAAAAATCCGTCCCTAATAATTTCCTGAAAGAGTTCCCGGTAATGACCTTTCCTTCCCCTGATAACCGGTGCAAGTACCTGTATTTTCTTATCATCAAATTCATTTAATATTGTCTCAATAATCTGGTCAGATGATTGTTTCTCAACCGGACGACCACAATTGTAACAAAATACTTTTCCTACTCTGGCATATAACAACCTTAAGAAATCATAAATTTCCGTAACAGTTCCAACTGTAGATCTTGGATTTCCAGCAGTTGATTTTTGTTCAATTGAAATTGCCGGACTTAAACCCTCTATTAAATCAACATCCGGCTTCTCAAGCATATTAAGGAATTGTCTTGCATATGAAGAAAGAGATTCTATATACCGTCTCTGACCTTCAGCATAAATAGTATCGAATGCTAAAGAGGACTTGCCGGAACCGGATAGTCCTGTAATAACAACAAAAGAATCCCTTGGGATTTCAAGATCGATGTTCTTGAGGTTATGCTCCCGGGCTCCTTTGATTAATATTTTATTAAACAAGTCCATTTTGATAAATTTGCCAAAGTTCAATTTGTTATTTTAGATAAACAGAAAACTAAAATCAATTTTCCAAAAAAAATATTTTTGAAAGAATTACCATTTCATATAACAACAATTATTGAAAAAGCTGAATTCCAATTCAAAGAGAAAGGTTCGCTTTTTATTTCTCAAGTATTTCATGTTGATTCTGAAGAGACAGCTACCAATATTCTGAAGGAAATAAGAAAAATATATTTTGATGCAACACATAATTGTTATGCTTACAAACTTAGTAATGGTGCTTCCAAGTATTCAGATGATGGCGAACCAAATGGTACCGCCGGAATACGTATCTTAAATGCTATTAACCATGAAAATCTTTTTAATTTACTGGTTATTGTTACAAGATATTTTGGAGGGACAAAACTTGGTGTTGGTCCTCTTGGTAAAGCTTATTACGATTCCGCAATTGAAGTACTAAAAATTTCTAAAAAGATTTCGCAACAACTCTACTTACATGCAACAATTCAATTCGACTTCGAATTTTCCAATCTTGTCCATCGAATGATTTCCAAATACTCCATCAAAATTGTAAAAACCGAATTTTCTGAATTGACAATAATTGAGTGTCTAATTCCAGATTCTGAAAGAGAAAAATTTGTTAATGAGTTGACAATTAATTCACTTTCCAAAATAAAAATTGAAGTTACTACCCATAGCCGATACATATAAACCTCTATATGATACGATTTTAATTGTTTTTCGATTAAAAGCTGATAAAAATTATTAATCAGATACTGATATTTTATTTGATTTTATGCAAGGAAGAGTCTAATTTTATGTAGACTAAATCTAAATAGTAGGTAAATTTGTGACGCATGAAGCAGCAATAGAGGAATTCCGGCAATATCTGAAAAAGGAAAAGCATAGAATTACACCGGAAAGATTTGAAGTTCTGGATTATGCGCTGGATTATGACGGACATTTTGGTGCTGATGAACTTTATGTCAAAATGAAAAGTAACAATTCTATTGTTTCCCGTGCGACTGTTTATAATACATTAGAACTTCTTGCCTCATGTGAATTACTTTCTAAACGGAATTTTGGTGAAAATAAAACCCGTTACGAATCAAACTATAATCGAAATAGTCACGACCATCTTATATGCATCAATTGCGGTGCAATTAAAGAATTTTCAGAACCGGAAATTGAAGTAATGGTAAAAGAAGTTGCAGAAAAGCTTGGCTTCCAACCAACCGGTCACTCATTCAATATTTTTGGTAAATGTTCGAATATTAATTGTAAGCATAATAAAAATGCCCAATAGCACTTTAGATAAAGCAAAAAAAGGAAAGATTGTTACAATTGTAAATTTGCCTTCTGGTAATATCCGATCTCAATTAATCAGGCTCGGTTTAACTGAAGGCGGAACAATTAAATGCTTAGAAAGGTTACCCGGCGGTACAATTGTAATCCAAAAAAACCGTCAGGAAATTGCCGTAGGTTACGACCTCGCAAAAAAGATTAAAGTGATTCTTCAATAAAGGATTTTATGAAATCTGATAACATTATAAATATTGATAATAACGGTAAATTAATTATTGATGATTCCGTAAGTGAAATCACTAATAGTGAAAAAGTTGTGCTTGTTGGAAATCCTAATGTTGGAAAATCCTGCATATTTAATTTCATGAGTGGAATGTATGTTGATGTTTCTAACTTCCCCGGTACGACTGTATCAATTACCAAAAGTAATTTCAATGGTAAAGAAATTTACGATACACCCGGCATTTATGGCGTTTCATCTTTTAACGATGAAGAAAGAGTTGCAAAAGAGATAATACTAGATTCTGAAATTATAATTAATGTTGTAAATGCATTACACCTCGAAAGAGACCTTTTCCTTACTCTCCAATTAATCGACATGGGTAAAAAAGTATCCGTGCTTTTAAATTTTGCTGATGAGATCAAGAAAAGGAAAATTAAAATTGATACCAAGAAGCTTTCTGAACTTTTAGGTGTTGAGGTTATAGAAACTTCTGCAATCAACCAAACCGGTTTAGATAAAATCAGTTCCGCAATTCAAAATGCACGAGTCGGAAATCAGCAACTCGACCTTCATTTTATGCTGCAAAGTATTATTGACCAATCGATTCCTCAATCCGAAGCATTACTTATTTTAGAAGGTGATGAAGAAACAGCAAATAAATATAACATACCATGTGGAACACCAGATCAAAGGGAAAATATTTATATCGGCAGAAGAAATCGTGTTAACGAAATTGTTGACCAGGTTGAATACCAGGATACTAAATCAGGTGAATTCTTTAATCGAATTGGACGATTATCACTTAATCCTAAAACCGGATTACCAATTTTAGGAGTTATTCTTGTACTGGTATATTTCTTTATTGGTGATTTAGTTTCTCAACAAATTGTAGATTTTACAGAGAACACAATAGGTAAAGGGCTTTTTGAATACAATGCAAAATCATTTGTAGCAGATTATACCCCAACAACAATAGACGTTAGTATTTATGATGAAAGCGAAAAGCTTGTGGACTTTAAGTCATTCAATTTTCCCGATGGCAAAAATGCTAACGCACAACTCAACGATGAATTTGTAAGCTTCTCAAACCAGCCGGGTGCATCGTCAGAATTTCATTTTGGCAATCCCTTTGTCCGACTTTTCTTTGGTGAGTTCGGTGTTATTACAATGACAATTACTTACCTGTTATTCCTTTTATTCCCTCTGGTTATCGGGTTTTATTTTGTTATGGCATTACTGGAAGACAGCGGTTACCTGCCCCGTTTGGCAACAATGCTCGATAGAACATTTAACAAAATTGGATTGAACGGAAGAGCAGTTATTCCAATTATGCTCGGATTCGGATGTATAACAATGGCAAACATTACTACACGATTGTTAGGTTCAGAAAGAGAGAAATCGATTGTAACTGCAATTTTGCAGTTTGTAATTCCATGCTCTGCTCAACTTGCCGTTATTACTGTTCTATTAAGCGGTGCAGGACTTAAACCGTTATTAATATTCGTCTTTGTTATTGCAACTGTACTTATTACACTTTCAACAATACTTAATAAATTGTTGCCGGGTGAAAGCACACCATTGTTGATCGATCTACCTATCATGGGTTTCCCGAAACTTAAAAATGTTTTGAAGAAAACTTATTATAGAAGTTGGGGATTTATGAAAGAAGCCAGTTTCTGGTTCTTTGTTGGAGCATTTGCTGTTGGAATATTTGAAATAACAGGTATATTAAATATCTGGCAAGATCTACTTGCACCATTAACAACATCATGGCTTAAACTTCCCAAAGAAGCTGCTAATGCATTTGTAATGGGAATGGTTAGAAGAGATTTTGGTGCTGCCGGTCTATTCGATTTGAATTTAACTTCTATGCAAATAACAGTTGCAATTATTACTATAACATTGTTTGTACCATGCATTGCATCTTTTGTTGTTATGCTAAAAGAGCGTGGATTAAAAGAAGGATTAACAGTTTGGGCTGGTACCTGGATTACAGCATTCTTTATTGGCGGATTGGTTGCTCAAATTGTAATATAATTTTTTATGAAACTACCCAGCTTACATAAATACCCTTTAATATGGCGCAAAGATGATTTTTTTATAAAAATCTATTGCTCTATACCTAATGTTGCAACCGGGATACTACTAACAACAAGTAAAACTGCTTTCATTATCGATCCGGGTGATGGAATTTTAAGGGATCTAAATCAGGATGTAGGACCCGAAACAATTTTACGTGTCTCGGATATTTTCATCAGCCATGGTCATCACGATCATATCGGCGGTGTCTGGTCGCTTCTTACATACCTTTCTGTTCTAAGAAGGAAATCCCCACTTGCAATTTACTTTCCCCAGGGGTGTGTTGAAATTGTGAGTATTTATAACGCATTTAAAAAAGTCTATGGTAAGGAACTTACTTACTCAATAATTCTGAAACCGATTGCAGATGAAAAGAGTTTTACTAAAAATTCAGTTAGAGTAAAACCATTCTCTGTTAATCATAGAGAATTGAGCCCTGATGGACACTCCTCAATTAAGATTCCATCGCTCGGTTTTAAATTTACATATGATAGTAAATCGATTTGTTATGGCGGGGACACTGCCTACTCAGAAAATTTGATTAAGTACACAAAAGGTTCAGATTTAGCAATTATTGAAGCCGGTGCAATAGATGAAGAGAGTATTGAACTCCATATGACAATAGAACAGGCTTCTAATATCGGATTAACAGCAAAAGAATATTTCTTGGTTCATGTACCTGAATAATTGTATTTTGCTCACCAAATATTTTAAATCACCTTTAATTGAGGAAGTAATGAAAAGATTTTTCTATATAATTTTTCTTTTTGTTGTTTCATTTTCTGTTAATGCACAGAAAACCTGGAAGGATCCAGAAATAACATCTAAGGATATTAAAGCTCACATTTTTTACCTAGCCTCAGATGATTTGAAAGGCCGGTTCACCGGAACAAAAGAAGAACTGATAGCCGGTGATTATATCCGCGACCAGTTCAAATCCTATGGACTTTTGCCATTAATTAATGGAAGTTATTTCCAATCATTTCCCTTTATAGAAAAAGTTGAATTAACTAAGGATAATTCGGTTTCGGTGAGAATTAACAGCAAGAAAAAGAATCTAAAGGTTAAACAGGATTTCATAACTGCGCCATTTTCTGGAAAAGCAAGCTTATCCTCCCCACTTGTATTTGTTGGTTATGGAATTTCAGCTTCAAAACTTAATTATGATGATTATTCAGGAGTTGATGTAACCGGCAAAGTAGTAATCGCATTACGTTATCACCCGGAACACGACAGTTCAAAATCTGAATTTGAAAGATATTCATCCTATAGGCAAAAGGCATCGGCTGCGCGGGATAAAGGTGCAGCGGGAATTATTTTTGTAAACGGATATTTACCTAAAAATGATGAAGATCAATTGATGGAATTAAGATACGATGGAGCCGGTTCAATTAAAGATTTTTCCGTTCTTCAACTAAAAAGAAATATTATTGATGACATTTTAAAAGCAGAAGGACTTAGTCTGCTTGATATTCAGAAAAAAATAGACTCAGAAAAGAAACCTTCATCTTTTTTGTTAAACAAAACTAAAGTTACACTCTCTACAGAAGCTAAAGAAGTTGAAAAAGTTGGAAGAAATGTAGTTGGATTATTGGAAGGTAACGACCCCGTACTTAAAAATGAATATATAGTAATTGGTGCTCATTACGATCACCTTGGGATTGATCAGTTAAAGACGGCGTCTATGTATAAAGGCAATGACCCTCAAATTCATAATGGTGCAGATGATAATGCATCCGGGACAACAGGATTACTTGAATTAGCCGAAAAATTCGGAGCTCATAAAAATGAATTAAAGAGAAGTATAATTTTTATTGCGTTCAGCGGAGAAGAACTTGGAATACTCGGTTCAACATACTTTACTAATAATTCGCCTATTGCTCTGGATAAGATTGCCGCAATGCTTAATATGGATATGATTGGAAGATTGAACGCGGAAAAATCCCTAACGGTAATTGGTGCGGGGACTTCTTCAATTTGGAAAAATTTATTAAATGAAAAGAATAAATACGATTTCAAATTATCACTTAACGATGGTGGTTCAGGAGGAAGCGATCACCAAGCATTTACTAATAAAAATATTCCAGTCCTTTTCTTCTTTACCGGGACACATACAGATTACCATAAACCTACGGATGATGCTGAAAAGATTAATTTAGCCGGTCAAACAGATGTAGTAAATTATGTCTATTCAATTACCGATGCGATTCAGAAAAGTGATAACCGTCCCGATTTTGTTAAAGTTGAAGAACCCGCTCAAAGGAATGTTCCCCGCTCGCGTGTTACAGTTGGGACAGTTCCCGAATTCGGCTATAATGGCAATGGCTATAAAGTTAGCGGTGTTACCGAGGGTGGACCGGCAGCCAAAGGCGGAATGATTGCTGGTGACATAATCATAAAGTTCGGATCTAAAACCGTTAACAATATCTACGATTTTATGTATGCAATGGGTGAATATTCCCCCGGTGATAAAGTTGATGTGGTGGTACAACGCGACGGAAAAGAAGTTACGCTGAATCTCGAGTTAACTACCAAGTAGAATTCACTCTTAATATTCTGATTAGAAAGGCGAATCGATCTGGTTCGCCTTTTTACTTTATACATTTTACAGCATAGTAGATAAACCAACTCGTACAACAAATTTTTTATTGGCGCCGTAAGAAAAATCAATTCTGCCTATACCGAATAGTTTACCTAAGCTTATATATCCTTCCCAATAAACTGAATTTTGAACATTCAAGGGGAAATAGTTACTTTCATTCCAAAGTTTTAGAATATTAATTCCTGTTAATACATCAAAATTAAGGTCGGTAATAAAATCAAGACCTAGAAATTGGAAAGGGATTGTGCGCCAATTGTGTTCAGCATGAATGGCAATTTGTTTATCACCAACAAACTCATAAGTATTAATTCCCTTCATTGACAAAAAAGGCGAATAAACATTTAGTGCAGTTGTAGGGGTTATTAAATGCTGCGGACCATAGTTACCAATAGTAAATCCACTTTCAATACCAAATAAAAAGTATGGGGCTGAGAATAACTCTTCATAAATTGTAGTGGTTGATACCTGAGCAATTATTTTGAACCGCTTATAATTAAAACTACTACCTAAAATAGGATTTGAAAGATCAAGTTGTGCAATTAAACCGTCATTTATAAAGGGTCTAAATTGATATGGATTTTCTCCCAACTGGATATTAAATGAAATTCTATTATCGTTACCTTCGTTAATGGAGGGATTATTTCTTACAATCCTATTCGAATTAAAAATACTATGATATTTCAATTCAACAAGGGATTCCTGTTTTTCGAAAATAAGAGATGAATTTATTGTTACTTTTTTCAAAGGTTTACTTGATATTTCTAAACTAAATCCTCTTGAACGGAAATAATTAAATTGATCATTAAACCCAAGAAGTACACTAATTCCATTAACAAAGTCAGGATAAGGATTGAGTAATTGCGTCTGTTTGGCTTCATCAAATAAATTAAATTGAATTGTGTTAATAATGCTTTTTTCAATTCGGTAAGTTGAAATAAGATTCCCTTCTAAAGTCCTTCTACCAAATGCATAACTCAAACCGATATCTAAATTTAATTTTTTATTAAAAATATTTTCGCTATAATGTGCACCAACAGTTAATCCATTTACACGGTTATCTCTAAACCTAAAAATGGAAAAGAACTTACCAAAAAACTTGAAAAAGCCGCCTTCAGTTCCAGATGCTTCCTTTTGATCACGTTTAACTGCATCTGATACGACTCCACCTAACAACCCTTTATACTTTATTTGAGTAACAACTGTTTTAGAGCTATCCAATTCCCTGTAGGCGTTTTCTTCATCAATTGTTAAAGGAATTAGTCTTAACGAATCAATTTCTTCCCTTTCTAATATATCTGCTTTTACAAATTTTACATCTGGATTATTACTTGAATCATCTTTTATAGTTGAATAAATCTTATATATATAATCAGGTATTACCGGATTAATTTTATAATCACTGAATAAAATAACCTGGTTCATTGCAATTTCATCTGTTGATAATAAGTTAGCAAAATTGAGTCTAACGCTTGCATCTACCTTCTGATAAGTAGGAAGCCAGTATTTGTTAAACTTATCTTTATTCTGTAAGAACTCTACTTCCAGACCATTTACAAACGGGAATCGTAATCCTTCGCTGTTTTTTAACTCCAGAGCTTTTAGAGCATAAGCAGAATCTTCAATTACAATTTTACCTGAAAGCAAAGGTTGAATTTTTGAACGCGGAATTAATTCAATATAATAATCACAACCGGAGTCTGTACTTTTTACATCACGGAGTTTATAGTCGTACCAATCAAATGCATTTTTAGCCAGTGGAAGAAATACCGTATTACCAACTATCTTTAATGTATCATCTGAAAAATCGATATAGACTTTATCAAGTATATTCTGATCGAACTTAAGAGCATTTTTCTTTTCGTTTTCAGTAATATGGACGGATTTTGTAATTATCTTCTCATATTTACCCAATTGGAAGTAGCCGGTTGAAAATTGTTCAGAGACCATTACGACATCACCGGCTGATAGAAAAATATCTTTTGAGAAGAAATTATATTCTAAACTTTTTAATCCGGCTCTATTTTGTTCTTTTCGCCTTATTGCTTCTCTTATTATGCTGTATGCCGGATCTTCATCTGATTTTACAATAATTTCACTTAACTGAATTGGTTCAGGCATTAAAGAAATTTCCAAATACTTACCCGATAACACGGGAATTTGAATTTCTTGTCTTTTATAACCGACTGCAGAAAAAATAAGTACAGGATTTTTTTTACTGGTTGTAAAAACAAACTTTCCTTCCCTATTTGAGGAAGTGCCATATGTTGTCTCAGACAGTCTAATGTTCACATACGGAATTGGTTCACGCGTTTCTGAATTATAAATGGAGCCTGAGATGCGCAATGACTGAGCAACAACCGAATAACTCAGAAGAATGATTATTACAAACATCTTATTCATGAAACCACCAGATTAGTTCGCATAAAGACGAAATCACAAATAGAATTGTTACAATTCTGAAACACAGATATCAATTTTACTAGACTAATTTCCAAGTAAATTATAATTAGTGAAAAGTGACGGTGTCCCTCCCGAATGCCAGAACAATACGTTTTCATTTTCAGAAAATTCTTTCTTTTCAATCATATCTATCAATCCACCGAATGCTCTTCCTGTATATACCGGATCGATCAGGATTCCCTCTTTGCCGGCTAACAATTGAATTGCATCCCTTTCTAAATCGCCAACAACTCCATAACCATCGCCAAGGTATTCTTTACGTAAAACAATATCCTCTTTAGTAAATATTTTTTTACAACCACAAAATTCACTGGATAAATTCAGCAGCTTTAGTAATCTGTCTATATAAGGTCCTTCATCCTCAGCTTTGTCAATTTCAATTCCAATAAGATTTGAACCAACTTGATAAATTTCATTACCGAGAATGATACCGGAATGAGTTCCTCCAGAACTGGAAGCAAACACAATATGATCAAATTGTATTTTGATTTCATCCATTTGTTTTTTCAATTCATTCATTGCCTCTATGAAACCATAAACACCAATCGGGTTAGAGCCGCCATAAGGAATTACATACGGTTTTTTACCAAAATCTCTTAAGTGATCGTTTATTTCAGGAATTTTTTCGCCTTTCCGAAATTCACCTGTCCAATGGATATGGGCACCAAGTAGTTTATCTATTAGATAATTTCCCTGAGGTAGTGAGGGTTCTTCTCCTCCTAAAACAAGATGACACTCCAGACCTGAAATTGCAGCCGCTGCAGCAGTTTGTCTGCAATGGTTCGATTGTTCGGCACCGCCAGTAATTACAGAATCACATCCGCTTGCAATTGCATCGGCTAATAGAAATTCTAACTTTCGGGTTTTATTACCCCCGAATGCAAGTCCTGTAAGATCATCTCTCTTAATATAGATTCTAGGTCCATTCAGGTAATCGGATAATTTTTTAAGCTCGTAAAGAGGAGTTGGAAAGAAACCTAACTTAGTTCGTAAAAGTTTTTTTATTTCCATAGCTTATTCTTCTTACAATTTGATGATATAAAATAATTATTACCAGTATAAGTATAATAACCAGATTAGCATTAGCAACCTCTATTTCGATTGATAACAGAAACGCTCTAATTGAGCCGAGCAGATAGAAATAACATAGAGCAATTTCCAACCTAATTATTTTTCTAATCAGTATTGCTCTTCTTCTGATTAAATAAAAGAATGATATTGCAATTATAAGAAAGAGAACAGTCTCGAATGGTAAAACATATTTAAGATTGTTGTTGAATATTAATCTCCAAATAAAATTAATCAGTATGGAGGTTAAAACAAGAAATATTGAGCGATAATAATTTTTCATTAAAACACTGAATTAAGAATGAGTATCGAACCAATAATCAGAATAAAAAAGTAAATTATTTTTTTAAACTCATCTTCATTTAATTTATTATGGATTTTATTCCCAAGGTAGAATGCAATTAAAATTACCGGTAGCGCATAAATATAGGCCCTAAATACAAATTCTGTCCACAGACCGGATGCACCATGACTCAATGTTATTATTAGTCCGGTCGGAAAAAATATTCCTTGCAATGTAGCTCTAAAATTTTGAGCCGGCCAGCGCCTTAACACTCCATAAATAACCGTCGGGGGTCCATTGGTATTATATGCTCCGCCAAGAATTCCGGCAAAAAAGCCAAAAAGAAGTGAATAATTCTCGTTTTTAAGATAAGGCAAATTTTTTACAAACAAATAATAAATTCCAAACAGAATTAGTAGTATTCCCAAAGTTAGTTTAATTATCTCTTCCGAAGTGTTCTTCAAATAATAAAGACCGATTGGTAAACCAAGTGCTGTTGATAAAATGAATTGCCATGTATCTTTAATACTAATTTTACGCCACGAAGTAAAAAGTAACAACAAGGCTAATGTGGATGCAGTTAATGCCATAATGGGTGTTGCCGATTTGATATCAATAAAAAAGGCGAGCAGGGGCATACCAACAACTGCTTCGCCAAATCCTATAGCCGATCTGATGAATGAACCGATAAATATTATAAGTAAGATAATTAAAATAGTTGTGGATGTGATCATGAAGGTGAAATACCGCTATTTGAAAAATATTAAGTGTATGGATTAGTTATAAAACTGTGAGACTGTATCAAAAGTAAACTCAAATTCAAACTTAGCTAATCAAAAGAGTTACTTAGTTCTAAAATATCAGTCTTCTACAAGCATAGACTTACAATTAAAACATTTTGAGACCGCCCCACAAAAAATAATTATTTCTTAGGACCGATCATTTTTTCCGGTCGAACAACTTCATCAAATTTCTCTGGAGTTAAAAGACCAAGTTCTACAGCTGCTTCTTTAAGTGTCTTATTCTCCTTATGGGCTTTCTTTGCAACTTTAGCAGCATTATCATAACCAATAACGGGGTTTAAAGACGTAACAAGCATTAAAGAATTTTCAAGATGCTTTTTGATATTCGGTTCAACCGCTGTAATACCCACAACACAGTTATCAGCAAAACTTTCGCATGAATCGGCAAGTAATTTAATTGACTGAAGAATATTAAATGCTATAACCGGCATAAAGACATTCAGTTCAAAGTTACCGCTGGCACCTGCAAAATTAATTGTAACATCATTACCGAATACCTGTGCACAGACCATTGTCATTGCTTCTGATTGAGTAGGATTAACCTTACCCGGCATTATTGAACTTCCAGGTTCATTTTCAGGTAATGCTATCTCACCAATTCCGCATCGAGGTCCGGAACCGAGCCACCGGATATCGTTGGAAATTTTTAAAAGTGATGCGGCAATCGTTTTCAATACTCCGCTCATTTCTACGAGAGCATCTTTACCGGCCATTGCTTCGTATTTATTAGGTGCAGTCTGGAATGGTTTCCCGGTTAGTTCAGAAATTTTTGAAGCTACTTTTACGGCATAATCAACATGAGCATTCAAACCTGTGCCAACAGCTGTTCCGCCTAATGGAATTTCATAAAGTCGTTTTAGCGAATCGCTGATTCTTGCCAGACCATTTGTTAACTGTTGTGCATAACCCGAGAACTCATTACCTAATGTAAGAGGAGTAGCATCCATAAGATGTGTACGGCCTATCTTAATTATATCTTTAAACTCGTTAGCTTTAGAATCCAGTGCATCTCTAAGTTTTGTAAGCATTGGAATAAGGCGTCTGTGAATTTCTTCAACTGATGCAACATGAATAGCTGTTGGGAAAGCATCGTTGGTAGATTGAGCTTTATTAACATCGTCATTAGGATGAATTGGCTTTTTACTTCCCATTACGCCGCCAACCATCTCTATTGCCCGGTTGGAAATAACCTCGTTGGCATTCATATTTGATTGTGTTCCGCTACCTGTCTGCCAGACTACAAGCGGAAAGTGGTCGTTTAATTTACCAGCAATTACTTCGTCGGCTGCTTTAATTATCAAGTCCTTTTTGTCATCGGGTAAAGATCCAAGTTCATTATTTACAATTGCTGCCGCTTTTTTAACAATACCGAGAGCTCTTATCAATTCAGATGGAAATCTTTCTCCACCAATTTTAAAATTCATTAAAGAACGTGCAGTCTGTGCACCATAATACTTATCTGTTGGGACTTTAATTTCGCCCATACTATCAGTTTCAATCCTGTATTCCATTGTAATCTCCGAATTAATTATGTTGTTGCTGAAAAATTAAGGCAATGCTCTCTTAATTTCAACGAAAATGAAAAATGCAATTGAGAATTTATAATTGAGAATTGAGTAGATAAATGGTGATTGTTAATAGTAAAAAATAGAATTGATTAATTGGCGTTGATATTTTCGACTCTTCTGGCGCCAATAAATCGTTTTTTATAGTAAGGATCATTCAGATTAGAAACGGTTACACCAAGACTGCGACTGGCATGGACAAATTGATCGTCTCCAAGGTAGATTCCAACATGACCGGGGTAAGAACGTTTTGTTGTATTAAAATAAACCAGGTCGCCAAACTTAAGGTCATATTTAGAAATATTTTCTCCAACTTTGAATTGTTCTCTCGTACTTCTCGGTAATTCAACTTCAACAGAACTCTGGAAGACTTGTTGTGTAAATGCAGAACAATCAATTCCATTTTCCGTATTTCCACCATATTTATAAGGTGTATCCAAGAATTTTATTATTTCGAAGAGGATTTTTTCCCGTGTGGTTAGAGGCACATTATAAGATTTCAATTTATCAAGGTTACCTAAAAATTTCGATTTATCAACCGGTTCGGTTTCAACGGGTAATTCATCAAATTCATCCAGCGATGAATCCGGTATATCAGGGAATGTAATTGCGGGTTGTTCGATTGTATTCTTTTTCGTTCTTAAACTATCGGCAGAAGAAAATCTTATACTGCTTTTTGAAGATTCCTTCGATTCGTTTTTTGAATTAGGTTGATTGAACCGTGGTGATGAAGAAGATGCACTGCATCCAAAGAATAAGAGAATAGAAATAAAAACAGGTATGCAACAATTTATTATTCTTGAAAACATCATCAATTATTTAACCGAGGTAAGCTCTTAAGTTCTTACTTCTAGACGCATGTTTTAATCTTCTAATAGCTTTTTCTTTTATTTGTCTAACACGTTCCCGGGTTAAATTAAATTTTTCGCCAATTTCTTCGAGAGTAAGAGAGTGCTCCTTATTTAATCCGAAATAAAGTTTAATTACTTCTGCTTCCCTTTCGGAAAGACTTAAAAGGACACGTTCAATTTCATTTTGCAAGGATTCAGACATTAAAAAATAATCCGGAGAAGGAATTTCCTCATTAGAGAGCACATCAAGTAATCGGTTCTCTTCACCTTGAGAAAACGGTGCATCCATTGATACATGACGACCGGATATTTTTAATGTATCGGAAACCTCACTTATATCCATACTAAGTTCCTGTGCCAACTCATGTGCATTTGGTTCCCGTTCGTATTCCTGTTCTAGATTACTATATGCTTTACCAATCTTGTTAAGTGCGCCAACTCTATTAAGCGGTAATCTAACAATACGGGATTGTTCGGCAAGTGCTTGAAGAATTGACTGCCTAATCCACCAGACCGCATAGGAAATAAATTTAAATCCGCGTGTTTCATCAAAACGCTTTGCAGCTTTTATTAAACCGAGGTTTCCTTCATTAATCAAATCGCCAAGGGATAAGCCCTGATTCTGATATTGTTTTGCAACAGAAACAACAAACCGTAAATTGGCTTTAACCAATTTCTCCAGAGCTTTTTGGTCTCCCTTTTTAATTTGAATAGCCAGATATATTTCATCTTCGGGTGTTAATAAATCTACCTTACCAATTTCCTGAAGATATTTATCTAATGATTGACTTTCGCGATTAGTGAATTGTTTGGTGATTTTCACAGAATGTTTCTCCGGATTTAGGATTCAAGATTAACATAATCAACTATTCCTACAATTGAAGCATCAACTGGAGTCATATCAACATCAAGGGGAATAACAGCTTCGCTTGCAGTAACATAATAAATAATTTCACCCGGACCGGCACCAACAGTATCGAGTGCAATAATTGGTTCACCTAAATTCTTCAATTCTCCATTAATAGGTTGAACAAACTGCATCTTATAACCTGTAACGGTATCATATTTACGAGTAGCCCAGATGGTACCAATAACTTTGCCCAGATACATTACTTCACTTCTTTCTTATTGTCGGTTACAGCAATATCAAGTTTATCTACAATAGCCATAATTACAGCATCAACCGGTTTGTTTTTGGTAATTGTTGTCTGGCGTGCGGAACTTCCCTGAGCAACAATAACAACTTCACCAACACCCGCTCCAACTGAATCTACCGCAATAACCGTAGATTCTCGGGGAGTATAATCCAGATTGAGTTGACGAACAATTAAAAATTTAGCGCCGACAAGATTTTCATCTTTGCGGGTAGACCATACAGTACCAATTACTTTTCCCAGTATCAGATTTGCCTCACAATTCTAATGGATTAATTATTTTAATACCGCTCTGTTTATACCTATCTATTTTGCCGGTAAGGATAGGTAATTTATTAATTTCTGCCACAACACACATTATTGCGTCACGTGTGGTCGCAACTTTATTAAAAAATTTTGAAATCTTCAAACTGTATCTCGAATTTAAACCGAGAATTTTTAATGATGCTAACAAATCTTCAACCGATTTTCTTTCATCATCCGTTGAAGCTGCAAAAAACAATTCTGAAGCATTTATTACTGTTGTAAAACAAATCCCCTTAGTCATCGCCTTTTCAAGAGAAGTTCTACCAGATACATTTTGAGTTAGATATTCTAAAAGCAGATCTGTTTCTACTAAAAACTCTTTCTTGCTTTCCATTAATAATTAACTCTGCTCTTAAATTTATCTGAATTGACACTCCCTTTTGAATGTAAGAAATTTAATACCACCATACCCGGTAAACCCTGTGTAATTTTAATTTCTTCATAGAGTTTAGAATCTATCAAAGACTCTTTAACTGAGGTATCAGTATCCCCGTAAACAACAACTTTAACATTTTGATACCCTTTGGAATGTAGTTCCTTCAATTTATCTTCGGGGAAATGAAGTGTTTTTCCCGAATTAATCTCTAAATCAAATTCAAATAATTTTGATAAATCTTCATCCATTTAAAAAACTCTTTCCTAAGAGATCATTATTTATTTTGAAAAAGTGGGCAACGGTTTGAGCAGCATCTGCAAATGTTTCTCTTGCTCCTAAGTTAATCCCCGGTTTGTTCTTACGGTAAAAAATCAATGGAACGTATTCGCGGCTATGGTCTGTACTTGGTGTTGTAGGATCGTTTCCATGATCTGCAGTAAGCAAAAGACAATCCGATTCATCAAGTGCATTTAATATTTCCGGTAATCTATCATCAAATTCTTTTAATGCTTTTGCAAAGCCATCGGGATCATTCCGGTGACCGTAATAGACATCAAAATCAACAAGATTGGCAAAAATGAGTGCGTTACTACTGGATGTAGCTGCAAAGATAATTTTTTCCACACCTTCATTGTTCGATTTTGTTTTCAGTTTTGTTTTAATACCTTTATAATTAAACAGATCATTTACCTTTCCAACAGCAATTGTTTCAATTCCTTGCTTCATCAAAAAATCGAGAATCGTATCTGAAGTCGGGTCAACAGAAAAATCTTTTCTATTAGTTGTTCTTGAATAATTATTCGTTTCGCCGATAAATGGTCTGGCAATAACACGCCCAACCGCATCTTTTCCAATAAGAACTTTATCACGAGCAATTTGACAAATTTCATACAAACGATCGAGTGGAATTACTTCTTCGTGAGCAGCTATTTGAAAAACCGAATCGGCAGAAGTATAGACTATTGGGAAAGCCGTTTTAACATGCTCATCGCCAAGTTTTTCAATAATTTCTGTTCCGGATGATGCAATATTTCCTAAGATTCCTTTAACCGCGGTTTCCTTAATAAATCTGTCAATAATTTCTTTGGGAAATCCATCCGGGTATAATGGAAATTCAACTTCGGTTTTAATTCCACCAAGTTCCCAGTGCCCTGTGGTAGAGTCTTTACCAACTGATAACTCGGCCATTTTACCGAATGATGCAATTGGATTTTCGATTTGTGGAACGCCTTTTATAGATGTAATATTACCGATTCCCATCTTTTGAAGATTTGGAATGTTCAATCCCACAACAGCTTCAGCCATATTTGCAATTGTATTACTTCCCTCATCTTTATATTTATCCGCATCAGGTAATTCGCCAACTCCCAGTCCATCTAGAACAATTAAAATAAAGTTATTCAATTAATCCTCCGACATGAAGATCAGTTGGTACTTTTGACAGTGTTCCCACCTTTTTCGATAGCTTTTTTTAGAGCAAGATCAGCGTTACCAAGAACTTCCTGAACATCGGACTTACCCGAAGTTGAAGCAACTCCAATTGAGACAGTGAAGGTAGTCTGTTTAGAAACTACAGCAATCGGTTTGCGTGCAATTTTTATTCTAAGTTTTTCAGCCCATAGAAAAACATCCTTTGCGGATGTATTGAAGAAAAATATTGCAAATATCTTTTCGCTTGTTCTTCCCATAATATTAAGCGGAGTCATTTCATCACGTATCAATTGTGCGATTGTCCGTAATACTTTTGGAAATGGGTCTCCTTCGAATAATGATTCCTGCTCGAGAAGGTCATCAACTTTTATTAGAGCAACTGCGCCGGGTAATTCAAGCTCTTTGGATCTGACAAGATCGATTGTCAACCTTTCAATAAATGAATCGTAGTTCAAACAACGTGTTTCAATATCAACTGAGAGTAAGTTTTTTAATATTCCTATAGTTGAGTACGAATGAAGAATAAAAGCGAAAATTTTTGTAGCATTTTTGATAAATGTAACTTCGCTATTTGTGTAAACGTTTTTCTTTAGACTTTCGAAGCAGAGAACACCGTAATTCTGTTCATCATAGATTAGAGGTATTGCCAGGAATGAACCGTCAAAACTAACATCTTCATTTTTAGAAAATCGGGGGAATTCTGAACCAGAAGTATCATCAATCTTAACAGGGGTTGCGCTTAATATCGATTTACCGACCAAAGTTCCGCTAAGATCGATCTCAAGATTTTCACCAATGTATTTTAACGAAGTTTTATTAACAATTCGAGCTGTTTTAAATTTATGTTCGTTGGGGAAATAAGAAACAAATGTAAATGCGTCCCAGTCAATTAATCCTTCAACGGCACTATTTAATGCCGAATATAGATCTGCTTCGCTCTCAAATTTTTTATCGTATGAGAGAACTCCAAGAAGGGATTTTAATCTTTGTTCAGCTTGAGATTCCGTAAACTTCTCTTCGAATAAGGAAATGATAACCGAGATTACTCTTACAATTCGGCCTAATGAATAGATCTGTTCAATACCAAATGCATCATTAACTTTTGAATCGAGTGTTAGAATTCCTGTTAAACTTTTTCCGTAAAAGAGAGGAACACCTACAAAGCTTTTAATTCCCTGAGGTGAGTTATAATAACGTATTACATCAACCTCAGCATTTGAAGAAATATCTGTTAATAGTTCAGGTTCCTCTTTCTGGATTATTTTACCAAGTATATCGTCTTCAAGATCAAATTTTTGTTTGGAGATTTGAGTGGAACTCGAAACATACTTTTCCAGTGTAAGCCGTTTGCGATTTTTATTGTACCAGAAAAATGCTGCCGTGTGAGCCATAAATGAATCTTTTACAACACTCAATATTTTCTCGAGCACAAAACCGAATTGCTCATCATGATTAACATCCTTGGGAATTTCTTCATGAACAATTTTATCAAAATTCGATTTGAAATCGGGTGGTTTGAATAATTCCTTATTACCCCTGTTATAAGATTGGGAGAAACTATCTGCTGTAATTACTTCAATATTTTTATTAGGGGAGATTATTGTAAAATCTTCGCCGGAATCAGGTATATATGTAGATTTATCATTTTTAGGTGTTGAATCAAATTCCTCGTCAATCTCTTCGCCACCCGGATAAACCGGTTCTGTCTTTGAAGTGTCTCTTAAAAAAATAATAAAGCCGACATAGATAAGCAGAATAAATCCTGCAATTATTTTAAATAAAATATCCTCTGTAAAAAAAGGAATTGCAATAAGGATGGGAATTATTAAAAATGTAAGAATTCTCTTTCTATTTTTTTCAGATAAACCCATCAACCCGCCGGAAAGATTATAGAATTTTCTTAAATATCTACAATGTTTGGTTCAATAATACTAAAGTTTTGCGAAATTTTCACAAAAGTAGAGCAGTTAGAATCCGAATTATTTCTTTTTTCCCTCTTCCGGTAATTGCCGAAAACAAAAATAGATTTTCGCCGTTAATTAATTCCGGAAATATTCCCACAACATCTCTAACTGATTTGGCAATCTCGGACTGTTTAAGCTTGTCAATTTTATTCAGTACAATGTTGCAAGGTACATTTTTTTTAGCAAGGAATTGGTTGAAATCAATATCAAGCTGAGTAGGCAGATGACGGCTGTCTATAATATGAAAAGACAGAACAATGTTTTTGTTCAGTTCTATAAACTTTTCAATTAGATTTTTCCAATGGTCTCTTTCCGCTTTCGATACTTTTGCAAAACCGAACCCCGGTAGATCGATCAGGTAAAATTTATTTTCAACAAGATAATAATTAATAGATCTTGTCTTACCTGGTGTAGAACTGGTTTTTGCAACTTTAGCCGGATAAAATAGTGTATTAATAAAAGAAGATTTACCAACATTGGACCGTCCGCCTAATATTACTGCTGGAAATTCCTTTACCGGCATTTCATTCAAATTATATACGGCTTTAATAAATTCTATTTTTCTCATGTGTTAAATATAAGAAACAATCAAATACTCTTTACTCTGATGGTTCGATACAAAACCGGACAAATTAAATATTACATGATAATTTAAAATAAAAAAAGGAGTAATAGCATTTACCATTACTCCTCATAACAAAAACAAAAGAATATTATTTTTCTTTAGAAGTTTTTCTTGTTGTAGTAGTTTTAGCTTTAGCCGGAGCTTTTTTCACTTTTGCATCATCAGATTTCTTTGCCTTAGGTACCTTAGGCTTCTTTTCCTTTACCTTTTTGTCCTCCTTCTTTTCAGAAGCAGATTCGGCTTTAGTTTCGTCCGATTTTGTAGTTTCTTCTACTTTAGCTTTCTTAGGAGCTTTCGGTTTTACAATTCCGCTATAATCAACAAGTTCGATTAAAGCTAATTCTGCAGCATCCCCTTTTCTTTGTCCTATTCTAACAATCCTGGTATAACCGCCGGGTCTGTCTCCTATTTTTGCAACAATATCATTAAACAATTCTTTAAGAAGATTTCTGTCTTGTATTTCGGATGCAACAAATCTGCGCGAGGCAACAGAATCTGTTTTTGCTTTTGTAATTAACGGTTCAACAAAAGATCTTAATTCTTTTGCTTTTGCAACAGTTGTTCTAATCTTCTTATGCTTTAGTAAAGAAGAAGCTAAATTTCTAAGTGTTGCAAGTCTGTGTTCCGAAGTTCTTTTTAATTTTCTACCTTTAACTCTATGTCTCATTATTCAACCCTGGGGAAAGTACTAATTATTTTCTGGTTTTTCTTTTAATATTTTATCTACGTCCATACCGAATTCGAGTCCGTAGTTTTCAACAATTTCAATTAATTCGGCTAAAGATTTTCTACCGAAGTTTCTGAATTTAAGCATTTCGTTTTCATCTCTGCGGACTAAATCGCCAAGTGTTTTAATATTGGCAGCTTTCAAGCAGTTATGAGATCTAACACTTAATTCGAGGTCGTCAACATTAGTAGTTAGAATTTTTCTTAGTCTTTCAGCTTCAGCATCTTTTTCGCTTTCAACTTTTTCTTCTTCAGGTTCAGCATCAAAATTGATGAAAAGCTGAATATGATCTTTAAGAATTTTTGCAGAGCTCGAAAGAGCTTCTTCCGGAGTAATTGAACCATCGGTTGTAATTTCAAGTGTAAGTTTTTCGAAGTCATTCCGTTCTGCAATACGGACATTTTCAACGTCATATCTAACATTTACAATCGGTGTAAAAATAGAATCGATTGGAATTGTACCAATTGTCATATCAGGAATTTTCTGTTCATTAGATGGAACATATCCTTTACCAATACTGAATTTTAATTCCATATTAAGTTTGGCTTCAGGATTAAGTCTGGCAATTAAAAGTTCTGGGTTAAGAATTTCGATATCGGGACAAGCTTTTTGAATATCTGCAGCTTTAAATTCTTTAACGCCGGAAATTGAAAGTTCGCATCCGGTTGTTTTCTTATTTAAAATTTTCATTCTAACCTGTTTAAGATTTAGAATGATTTCCGTTACATCTTCAACAACGCCCGGAATAGTAGAAAATTCATGAAGAACACCTTCAATCTTAACAGCAGTAATGGCAGAGCCGGTAAGTGAAGATAATAATACTCTTCTGACTGCATTTCCTAATGTAACTCCGAATCCTCTTTCCAATGGTTGTAAAGAAAATCTTCCGAATGTTGCACTCTTCGAGGAATCGTCCTGAATAACACTTTCGGGCATTTTTATAAACGGATAGCTCATGTAGTATCCTCTAAATTAAATTTTAAAATTACTTAGAATATAATTCAACGATTAATTGTTCGTTAGCTTGCAATGGAATATCTTCTCTTTCCGGAATGTTAAGGAAAGTGCCGGAGAGAGTTGCTTTATCTATTGAAAGCCAATTATATACATTATCTTTTGTTCTTCTCAAAGAATTATGAATTGCGTCAAGTTTCTTGCTTTTCTCTTTTACTGTAACTACATCACCGGGTGCAAGTAAAAACGAAGGTATATCAACAAGGTGACTGTTAACCATAAAATGTCTGTGAAGAACAAGTTGTCTGGCGGCTTTTCTTGATGGAGCAAATCCGAGTCTAAATACAGCGTTATCTAATCTTCTTTCTAGCAATTTAATAAGGTTAGCGCCGGTAATACCTTTTTGACGTGTAGCTTTTTCGAAATAATTATGGAATTGAGTTTCCTGTAATCCATAAATTCTTTTTACTTTTTGTTTTTCTCTAAGCTGAACACCATATTCTGAGAATTTTGTTCTACGTGAAAGACCATGTTGACCCGGTGCATAATTTCTCTTTTCCAGCGGACATTTTTCCGAGTAACATTTAGATCCTTTTAAAAATAATTTTTGTTTTTCTCTTCTGCACAATTTGCAACTGGAACCAGTGTATCTTGCCATCTAATTATTTCTCCTTCTTAAACTCTTCTGCGTTTTGGCGGTCTGCAGCCATTATGTGGAATTGGTGTACTATCTTTAATTGATAAAATTTCTAAACCTGCTACGCTTAAAGCTCTAATTGCGGCTTCGCGTCCTGCACCAGGTCCTTTAACAAAGACATCAATTTTTCTTAGTCCAAGATCATAAGCTTCTTTAGCGGCGGCTTCTGCAGTAACCTGTGCAGCAAACGGAGTATTTTTCCTTGAACCTTTAAATCCATTTTTACCGGCTGAAGACCATGAAATTGTATTACCGTAAATATCTGTTATTGTACAAATAACATTATTAAATGATGCTTTAATATGAGCAACACCAACCGCATCAACATGAACTTTCTTTTTAGTCTTTTTAACTACCTTAGCCAATTTAGCTCCTTAAAATTAATTATTACTTCTTAGCCGGTGTTTTTTTCTTTCCGGCAACTGTTTTACGTTTACCTTTACGTGTTCTTGAATTTGTTCTGGTTCTTTGACCTCTAGCGGGTAATCCTCTTCTATGACGCAAACCACGGTAAGAACCGATATCCATCAACCTTTTAATATTCTGCTGAACTTCGCTTCTTAATGCACCTTCTACTTTATGTTCAGAAGTCATTATAGAACGGATCTTTGCAACTTCTTCTTCGGTCAATTCGCCAATTTTTTTGTCAGGATTAACATTTGCTTTTGTAAGAATATTCATGGCAGTTGTACGACCAACACCATAAATGTAAGTTAATCCAACAAATGCTTTTTTTTGTTTTGGTAAATCAATACCAGCAATACGAGCCAAATCTTGTTCCTCCTACTTTTAACCTTGTCTTTGTTTGTGTTTTGGATTTTTGCAAATTACGCGTACAACTCCCTTTCGTTTTATAATTTTGCAATGCTCGCATAATTTTTTTACGGAAGCTCTAACCTTCATCTCTTCTCCGTTATTTATACCTATATGTTATTCTACCTTTGTTCAAATCATAAGGTGATAATTCAATTGCCACCTTATCGCCTACTAAAATTTTTATAAAGTGCATTCTCATCTTACCGGAAATGTGAGCAAGGATTTCATGACCATTATCGAGCCGGACTTTAAAATGAGCATTCGGTAATGTCTCTGTAACAATTCCATCTACTTTTATTGGTCCTTGCTTAGCCATTTATTAGCACTTAGTTAATATTTCTGGTTTACCGTCTATAATTGCAATAGTATGTTCAAAGTGAGCCGAGGGTAATCCATCGGCAGTTCTTACTGTCCATCCGTCTTCGTCAACCGTAACCTTATAAGTTCCTAAATTTATCATCGGTTCTATTGCAAGTGTCATTCCGTTCTTAATTAAAGTACCGCTTCCTTTACGACCATAGTTAGGAATTTGAGGCCCTTCGTGTAATAACTTTCCAACACCGTGTCCGCAAAGATCTCTAACAACCGAAAAACCTTTACTCTCTACTTCTGTTTGTATTGCATAAGCAATATCACCGACTCGATTACCCGGAACTGCCTGTTCAATACCAAGATAGAGAGATTTTTCAGTTGAATCCATCAGTCTCTGTTTTTCATCAGGTATCTTACCAATGGCAATTGATAAAGCAGCATCCCCAAAGTAATGATTTTTTTCAACGCCAACATCAACAGAAAGAATTTCTCCTTCTTTAAGAACTCTGCTACCGGGAATTCCGTGAACAACCTCATCATCAATTGAAGAACATATTGAACCTGGAAAATCGAACGAACCGGCCTGTGAATAACCTTTAAATGCCGGGTGTGCATTATTGCTCAGAATGTAATCTTCTGCAATTTTATCCAGTTCTATAGTCGTTACGCCAGCTTTAGCATAACGCTTCATTAATTGTAAAACTTCTGCAACTATTTGACAGCTTTCTCTTATGTAATCAATTTCTTTTTTTGTTTTTATTAATACCACAACAAGCTGTCTTTATTCAATACTTTAAAATCTTCTACCTTTTAATTTACCGGACTTCATAAATCCATCATAATGCCGCATAAGCAAATGAGATTCAATCTGCTGCAATGTATCCAGAGCAACACCAACAATAATTAATAAACTTGTGCCGCCGAAGAATGATGCAAAACTTCCTGATACTCCGAACTTTGAAACGAATGTAGGAAGAATTGCAATTATTGCCAGGAATACAGAACCGGGTAAAGTAATCTTGGTTAAAATGTTATCTATAAATTCTGATGTTTGTTTACCGGGTCTAATACCGGGGATAAACCCACCTTGCTTCTTCATATTTTCTGCAACATCCTGAGGATTAAATGCTATTGCAGTATAGAAATAAGTGAAGAAGATAATCATGATTGCATATATAACTGCATATGTAAATGAATGATACGAAAAATATTGAGCGAGTGTACCAATAAATTCATTATTCGGGAAAAATGAAAATAAAGTACTCGGAATAAACATGATTGATTGAGCAAATATAATCGGCATTACTCCGGCCGTATTAACACGCAAAGGAATATACTGAGTAACTCCGCCGTAAACTTTTCTACCAACAACACGTTTGGCATATTGAACCGGAATTCGCCGCGTACCTTGTGTTACAAGAACTACCCCCGCTATAACCAGAACCATTAGTGAAATAATTACTATCTCAATTACTAAATTTCTTTGTCCGGCAGCAATTAATCTGTATTCGTCTAAGATTGCAAAAGGAAATCTGTTAATAATTCCTATAAAAATTATTAGAGAGATACCGTTACCAATTCCTTTTTCAGTAATTTGCTCACCCATCCACATAATAAACATTGTTCCGGCAACAAGAAGAATAATTGTAGAAACTTGCCACGCCATTCCTCTAACTGCATCGGAAACGATAGGTAAATTATTATGCTGAATATTTAAAAGCTGAATAGTAACACCCCATGCCTGAAAAGCGGAGATAATAACGGTTCCGTATCTTGTCCATTGGTTGATCTTCTTACGTCCTTCTTCACCTTCGCGCTGTAGCTTTTGAATATAGGGTATAACCGCACCGGCAATTTGTAAAATAATAGATGCGGAAATGTAAGGCATTATTCCGAGTGCAAAAATTGCAGCGTTCGAGAATGCACCACCTACAAATAAATCATACAATCCAAATAGATTGTCGCTGGATTTATTTGCCATAGCAGTAGAAAGCAAATATGAATCGATTCCCGGTAAAGTAATATGAGAACCAACTCTTACAATAATAAGCAAGGCAATAGTATAAAGAATTCTCTGCCTAAGCTCATGAATTTTAAATATGTTTCGGAAAGTTTCTTGAATTGTAGCCATTAAACTTTAATCTCTTTGATAGTTCCGCCAAGTGATTCAATTTTTTCTTTTGCAGAAGCACTAAATGCATGTGCTTCAACATTTAATTTTGCTTTTAATTCTCCCACACCAAGAATTTTAAAAGGTGCAACTGCTTTAGAAATTACACCGTGCTTATATAAAGACACTGCATTAATAATTCCGTCTTCAACTTTTTGATCATCTACTAACTTTTGTAATCGGCTTAAGTTAACAACCTGATAAACAGTTTTAAATGGAGAGTGAAAACCTCTTTTAGGAACACGTCTTTGTAGAGGCATCTGTCCGCCTTCGAACCATGCTCTGTATTTAGCACCAGAACGTGAACGCTGGCCATTCATACCTCGTGTAGCAGTTCCACCATGACCGGAACCTTCACCACGAGCAATTCTCTTTACTTTTTTGTTTGAACCTTTTGCTGGTTTAAGATTACTTAAAATATTCATTGAACACCCTATGCTTCGATTTCTTCTACTTTAACTAAATGAGATACTTTCTTAATCATTCCTCTAATTTGAGGTGTATCGTTATGAATTACGAAATAATTCGGTCTGCTCAGACCTAAAGATTCTATAGTTAATTTTTGTGTCTTCGGTCTATCAATAATACTTTTTACTTGTGTGATTTTTAATTTCTTAGCCATATAGTCCTCTAATTACAAATTAAACAACTCATTTACTTTCAATCCGCGTTTATAAGCCATTGTTCTGGCATCAACAAGATTAAGTAAAGCGTTCAAAGTTGCTTTAACCTGGTTATGCGGGTTGGAAGATCCGAGTGATTTAGTCAAAATATCCTGAACACCGGCAGCTTCTAAAACTGCACGGACACCACCGCCGGCAATAAGACCCGTTCCGGGTGTAGCCGGTTTTAATAGAACCTGTCCAGCACCAAATTTACCAACTATTGGATGAGGAATAGTTCCTTTAACAACAGATACTTTGAAAACATTTTTCTTAGCATCGTCAATACCTTTAGAGATTGCATCAGTTACTTCATTTGCTTTTCCAAGGCCAACACCAACATGTCCGTTACCATCGCCTACAACAACGATTGCATTAAAGCTGAATCTTCTACCACCTTTTACAACTTTAGCAACTCTATTAATATGAACAATTTTTTCTTTTAGGTTTTCGAGTCCCGATACTTTTTTGTACTTGAAATTCAATTTAAACTCCTCTATTCAACCTTTACTTAATTATTAATGATTTTTTTTGCTGCCGGGGGAGGATTCGAACCTCCACATACGGCTCCAAAGGCCGCTGTCCTGCCATTAGACGACCCGGCAAGAACAAATTAAAAATGAAATTAAAATTTCAAACCGCCTTCACGGGCGCCATCGGCAATAGCTTTAACTCTACCGTGATATGTGTAACCACTTCTATCGAACACGGCAGTAGTAATACCTTTTTCAGCAGCACGTTTTGCTAAAACAACACCAACAATTTTACTTTTTGAAACTTTTGTTTTTGTGTTTTTTAATTCTTCAGCCAGATCTTTTAACTTTGTTGAAGCAGAAACTAAAGTAACTCCCTTTGAATCATCAACAAGCTGAGCATACATATGATTCAAGCTTCTGAATACAGTTAATCTAGGACGTTCGGCAGTTCCTGAAATTTTGCTTCTAACTCTTACTTTTTTTCTAATTCTTCTTTTATTATCCTTCAAAAACATTTTTCCCGATCTCCTAATTATTTACCAGCAGTCTTGCCAGCTTTTCTAATAATAAATTCATTCGAATATTTAATTCCTTTACCTTTGTATGGCTCAGGTTTTTTGAATGACCTGATTTTTGCAGCAATCAATCCAACAAGCTCTTTATCAATTCCGGAAATTTTAATTTGTGTTGGAGCGGGAACTTCAATTTTAATTCCCTGAGGCGGAATAAAATAGATTGGATGAGAATAACCCAAACTAAACAGAACCGCTTCACCTTTAGATTCGGCTTTGTAACCAACACCAACAATATCAAGAGATTTCTGATAACCTTCCGAAACACCTTTTATCAGATTACCGATAAGTGCTCTGGTAAGTCCATGCAAAGATCTATTCTCTTTAGAATCATCCGGACGCGTAACAAGAATTTCATCTTTAGTTACTTCCACATTAATGCTGGGATGAATTTTCATTGTTAGTTCGCCGAGTTTACCTTTTACTTTTAGTAACCCGTCAGTTTTAGTTACTGTAACATCTTTAATAGAAATCGGTTTTTTACCTATACGCGACACTTTTTAACCTCGTTCAAACTTTAGTTGATTACCAAACGTGGCAGATTACTTCTCCGCCAACGGCTTCTTTTTTAGCTTGTTTATCTGTTAATAAACCTTTAGGAGTAGAAATAATTGCCATTCCTAATCCATTTAAAACTTTAGGAATTTCATCTTTACCAACATAAGTATGAAGACCGGGGGTACTAATTCTTCTTAATCCGGCTATTGAAGAAACTCCGTTGATATACTGCAAATGAATTCGTAAAACGTTTTGTTTATTATCTTCAACTACATTATAGTCTCTAATAAACTTATTCGACCTAAGAATTTCGGCCATATTAACCTTCATTTTTGATGAAGGTATGTCCACAAATTTTTTCTTTGCTTTAACAGCATTTCTAATTCTTGTTAAAAAATCTGCAATCGGATCGGTTGCTGGCATTTACTTATTCTCCTCTTATTACCAACTTGATTTTTTTACGCCTGGAATTTCACCGCGTAAAGCCATTTCTCTTAATACTAATCGGGATATTCCAAACTTTCTGTAAAATCCCCTTGGTCTACCTGAAATTAAACATCTATTGTGAATACGTGTAGAAGCAGAATTTCTGGGAAGTAACTGTAAAGCTTCGTAATCACCCTTCTCTTTTAATTCCTTTCTCTTTTCGGAATACTTTGCAGAGAGTCTGCGTTTTTTTTCTTCACGTGCTAATAAACTTTTTCTTGCCATGATTTTCCTTCTAATTAATTTCCTTTTTTCTGAACGGCAAACCGAATGCGTTCAAAAGTTCAAATGCTTCTTTATCAGTCTTTGCTGTAGTAACAAACGTGATATCCATTCCTAATACTTTAGTAACCTTATCAACATTAATTTCCGGGAATATAATTTGTTCTTTTATGCCAAGTGTATAATTGCCTCTTCCGTCAAAAGATTTATCGGAAACTCCTCTAAAGTCGCGAACTCTTGGAAGAGCAATAGTTATAAGTCGATCCAGGAATTCATACATTCTTGCACTTCTTAAAGTTACCTTAGCGCCAATTTTCATTCCTTCGCGCAATTTGAAATTGGAAATTGCTTTCTTAGCAATTCTAACAGAAACTTTCTGACCTGTAATAGTTTCGAGATCTTTAACAGCTTCGTCTAAAACTTTTGCGTCCTGAACTGCCTGGCCTACACCCATATTCAAAACAATTTTTTCAATTTTGGGGACCTGCATAATACTTTTGTAATTGAATTGTTCTTTAAGTTTAGGAACGATTTCTTTAGTGTATTTTTCTTTTAATCGTGCCGGAATTTTTTCTTCAATTACTTTAACGTCGTCACCGGATTTAGTTTTTTTACCGGATTGCGGAGCCGCAGTTTGTGTTTTTTGATCTTTTGTTTTTTGTTCTTTTGCCATCGTGATTATAAATCCTTAGAATTTTTATGCGATCATTTCGCCGCTTACTTTGCTTATTCTTACGCTTTTCTTTTTTCCTTTTTTATCATCTATGATGATTTTAGAACCAATTTTTGTCGGCTCATTTGTTTTAGGATCGAGAAGCATAACATTAGAAACATTAATAGGAGCTTCTTTTTCAATAATTCCGCCTTGCGGATTTTTCTGATTTGGTTTTGTATGTCTTTTACGAAGATTAACTCCCTCAACAATTACTTTATTAAGTACCGGAAAAACTTTTAGAACTTTACCGGTTTTTCCTTTGGAGTTACCCGAAATAACAATTACAGAATCATTCTTTTTAATTTTCATTTGGTCATTCCTCTTAGAGAACCTCTGGAGCCAGAGAAATTATTTTCATAAATTTTTTATCGCGCAATTCTCTTGCAACCGGCCCGAAAATACGAGTACCGCGTGGTTCGCCCTGAGCGTTTAATAGAACAGCAGCATTTTCATCAAAACGAATATACGAGCCATCATTTCTTCTAACTTCTTTTTTAGTACGAACGATAACAGCCCTGGATACTTCACCTTTTTTAACACCTCCGCCGGGTATTGCGGATTTAACGCTAACAACAATTACATCACCCAGGCTGGCGTATCTTCTATTACTGCCACCTAAGACGCGAATACATCGGACTTTTTTAGCACCGGAATTATCCGCAACTACTAAATTTGTTTCTTCTTGAATCATTTTTTATAAACTCCCAATCAAACTTTATAAAGTGCTAAGGCAACTATTTTGCTTTTTCAACAATTTCTACCAAACGCCATTTTTTTCTTTTACTTAATGGTCGAGTTTCCATAATCTTAACAACATCGCCCAAACCGCATTCATTCTTTTCATCATGTGCCATTAATCTGGTAGTTTTCTTAAAATATTTTTTATAGATCGGATGCGCAACACGTCTTTCAATAGCAACAATAATGCTCTTATTCATTTTATTACTAACTACAGAACCGATTCTAATTTTTCTTGTATTTCTGGTCTCCATCGAAAAAGAATTTCTCCTTATTAATTTGTCTTTGAGTTTTTAGCTTCCTGCATTTCACGTTCTTTAAGAATCGTTTTCATTTTAGCAATATCTTTTTTTACTAGACGCAGTTTAGCTGTATTTGTTAGATTTTTTAATTCTTGCTGGAATCTCAAATCCACAAGATTCTTTTGTTCTTCGAGAATTCTTTTCTTTATTTCTTCTGTGGACATTCCTTTGATTTCGTAAATCTTCATATTATAAAAATCCTTTTATGATTCTAAATCCGGTCTATGAACTATTTTTGTTTTAATTGGTAATTTATGCGCAGCAACAGTAAGTGCATCTTGAGCAGTAGTTTTATCCACGCCACCGACTTCAAACATTATTCTACCGGGTAATACAACAGCAACCCAGAATTCCGGAGCTCCCTTTCCTTTACCCATTCTAGTCTCGAGAGGCTTCTTAGTAACAGGTTTATCAGGAAAAATTCTGATCCAAACTTTACCATCACGTTTCATCTGGCGTGATAACGCAACGCGGCAAGCTTCAATCTGGCGGCTGGTAATCCATGCCGGTTCCATTGCTTTTAATCCGTAATCACCAAAATTAACAAGATGACCACGTGTAGCTTTGCCTGTTCTTCTACCTCTATGTGCTTTACGATACTTAACTCTTTTTGGCATTAACATGAGAAAAACTCCTAAAACTTTTTACTGTAACTTTATTCTGTTGAACGTCTTCCTAAAATTTCTCCGCGGCAGATCCAAACTTTAATTCCAATAGAACCATAAATTGTTTCTGCTCTTCCGTGTGCATAATCGATATCGGCACGTAAAGTATGAAGCGGAATTCTACCTTCTTTATACTGTTCGGTACGGGCCATTTCTGAACCACCTAATCTTCCGGCACACATAACTCTTATCCCTTCGGCACCCATTCGCATTGCAGATGTAATTGCAGATTTCATTGCACGTCGGAAAGAAATTCTTCCTTCAATCTGTTTAGCAATATTTTCAGCAACAAGATAAGCATCTAATTCAGGTCTCTTAATTTCTGTAATCTGAATTTTTACTTCCTTGTCGGTTAATTTTTTTAATTCCTCTTCAATTTGTGCAATTTCCTTACCGCTTTTTCCAATAACAACACCGGGTCTGGATGTATGAATAGTAAGAATAATATTTTTTGATGTTCTATCAATTTTGATAGAAGAAATACCGGCGTTCTGTAATCTTTTACGAACATAAGTTCTTAATTTTTTATCTTCGATGAGTTTAGGTGCGTAACTTTTGTTTTCGTACCAATTCGATTCCCATCCTTTAATAACTCCAACTCTTAAACCAATTGGATTAGTCTTTTGACCCAAAACTTCCTCCTAAGATTACTTTTTTGTTGCAACTACAATTGTTAGGTGATTCGATCTTTTTCTTATTCTATAAGCTCTGCCCATTGGAGCAGCCGAAATTCTTTTTAATGTCGGTCCCTGATTTACAAAAGCTTCTTTAACAAACAAATTAGATACTTCCTGTTTACCACCATCTTCTTTATTCATCAAGTTAGAAACCGCAGATCTTAAAACTTTTTCTGCAGGTTTAGATGAATGTTTTGGAGAGAAGTGTAATATCTCAATTGCCTGATCAACTGATTTACCTCTAATCAAATCAATTACCAATCTCATTTTACGTGGCGAAGAGCCGATATATTTATGTGTAGCTTTTGCTTCCATTATTTAATTTCCTCGATTTTATACCAATGGCATCATTTTACTTTGGATGCTTTTTCAGCTTTTGTTCCCGGATGTCCTCTAAAAATTCTGGTAGGTGAAAACTCACCAAGTTTATGACCAACCATATTTTCAGAAATATATACAGGAATCATTTTATTTCCGTTATGAACTGCAATTGTGTGTCCTACAAACTCCGGAGAAATAGTACTAGCACGAGACCAGGTTTTAATAATTTTCTTCTGATTGGTTTCGTTAAGTTTTCTTACTTTCTGCAAGAGTTTAACACTAATAAAAGGACCTTTTTTTACTGATCTTGGCATACGTTACTCTAAATTATTTTCTTCTCTTTATAATAAGTTTGTTAGTTGGATTTTTTCTTTTTCTTGTTTTTAATCCTTTGGATTTTTGTCCCCATGGTGAAACAGGATGACCACCACCGGATGTTTTTCCTTCGCCGCCACCCATCGGGTGATCAACAGGGTTCATCGCAACACCTCTAACATGAGGTCTTCTACCAAGCCATCTGCTACGTCCGGCTTTACCCAGGCTTATATTTTCATGATCCGAATTACCAACAGCTCCATAAGTTGCCATACAATCAACGCTAACCATTCTAACTTCGCCAGATGGCATTTTTAACTGCGCATGTTTTCCTTCTCTTGCCATTAACTGTATTGAAGCTCCTGCACTTCTTCCAATCTGTCCACCTTTACCGGGTTTCATTTCTACGTTATGAACAAAACTACCAAGAGGAATCTCTTTAAGCGGAAGTGAGTTTCCTACTTTTATTTCGGAACCGGAACCCGACATTAAAGTATCGCCTACTTTTAATCCTTCTGGTGCAAGAATATATCTTTTTTCACCATCGGCGTAATTCAGCAAAGCTATTCTTGAAGTTCTATTTGGATCGTATTCTATTGAAAAAACTTTAGCCGGTACACCATATTTTTCTCTTTTGAAATCGATAATTCTATAACGTCTTTTATGTCCACCGCCGCGATGACGTGAAGTAACCCTTCCTAAATTATTTCTACCACCGGATTTTTTTAGAGAAACTGTCAAGGATTTTTCCGGAGAAGTTTTGGTTATCTCTTCAAATGAAGAGATACTCATAAATCTTGTACCCGGTGTATTTGGTTTTAATTTTCTAATTGCCATTTAATTCAGCTCCAAAACAATTGGTCTTAAGCTTGACCAAAAATGTCAATAGTTTGACCTTCTTTAAGTGTAACAATAGCTTTTTTAAATTTTGCTGTTTTTCCTGTAAAGCGACCTTTACGAGTAAATTGTGTTCTCTGTTTACCTTTATATCTTATAGTATTAATAGAAACCGCATCAACGTTGAATTTATCTTTAATTGCTTTAGCAATCTGAATTTTATTTGCATCAACTGAAACAACAAATCCAAATTTATTAGGATGCTTTTCGCTAATACCAGACATTTTTTCTGTAATCAAAGGTCGAATTAAAATACTTTTCATTTTTTAACCGTATTATTTAAATGTGCTTTCTAAAAGATTAACTGCGCTTTTTTGCATAACAAGAATCTGATTATTCAACAACTCGTAAGCAGAAGCTTTGTTTGCTTCAAGGATATTAACGCGTTCAATATTTCTACCGGATTTATAAACGTTTTCCAGCGTTCCATTTGTAAGTAATAATGTCTTTTTACCTTTAAGCTGAAGGGCATTTAAAATCTTTGCAAATTCTTTTGTTTTGGGAGATTCGAAATTAAAATCTTCCACAACAATAATTTGATTAGCTTTGGCTTTATAAGACAACGCTGATTTTCTAGCAAGCGAAACAACTTTTTTGTTCAACTTTTGTGTATAATCTCTTGGTTTAGGGCCAAATATAGAACCACCTCCAACCCAAAGTGGAGACCTGGAAGATCCGGCTCTTGCACCACCACGGCCTTTTTGACGCCATGGTTTCTTACCACCACCGCGCACTTCATTTCTCTCTTTTGCTTTATGAGTTCCCTGACGTTGATTCGCAAGGTATGCTTTAACAGCTAAATAGAGAACATGATCATTCGGTTCTATTTCAAAAATATCTTTAGAGAGATCTACTTTCTCGCCAGATTTTGTACCATCAGTTTTTAGGACTTCTAATTTCATTTTCAATAACACTATTTATTAATTGCCACAATTGAATTTATAGAGCCTGGAACTGCTCCTTTAACCATTATAATATTTTTATCTGCAATAACTTTAACTACTTTTAAATTTCTAACTGTTACACTTTCATATCCTTTTCTTCCGGCCATTCTCTGACCTTTAAAAACTCTTGATGGATATGAACTTGCGCCAATAGATCCGGGAGCTCTTACTCTATCGCTTTGACCGTGTGTTGTTCCACCAACACCACCAAAACCATGTCTTTTAATTACTCCCTGAAAACCTTTACCCTTACTTTTACCGGAAACTTTAACCTTATCGCCCACCTGAAAAAGATCAGCTTTAACTTCATCACCTACTTTGAATTGATCTGCTTCAAAATTTCTAAATTCCTGCAGAGCAACGGGTGGAACAAGACCAAGTTTTTTGTAAACAGTAATTTGAGGTTTATTAACTTTCTTCTCTTTCTTTTCTCCGAATCCTAACTGAACAGAAGAGTAACCATCTTTGTCGTTGGTTTTAACTGAATAGACCTTACATGGTCCGGCTTCCAGAACTGTAACCGGAATTATTTGACCATCTTCGGAGTATATATTAGTCATTCCTAATTTTTTTGCTAACAGACCAGGCATTTTTTTTCCTATAACTTTATCTCTATGTCAACGCCAGCAGGAATTTCGAGTTTGCTTAATGCGTCGACAGTTTTATTATTAGAATTGTGGATATCGATAATTCTTTTATGAGCCCTTATCTCGAATTGTTCACGAGATTTTTTATCAACGTGAGGAGATCTTAATACTGTAAAGACTGTTCTTCTAGTAGGAAGAGGAATAGGACCGGAAACAACAGCACCAGTACTTTTAACAGTTTTGATAATCTTTTCAGTTGATTTGTCAATCAAAATATGATCGTATGACTTAAGCTTAATTCTAATTTTTTGACCGGGCACTTTTAATAATCTCCTTGTTCAGACATAATAAGGGGAAAGCATTTACTTTCCCCTATTCAATGTTTATTACTATTCAATAATCTTTGTTACAAAACCAGCACCAACAGTTCTACCGCCTTCGCGAATAGCGAATTTCAAACCTTCTTCCATAGCGATTTCAGAAATTAAATCGATCTTTAATTGCACGTTATCACCAGGCATAACCATTTCGGTTCCTTCTGGTAAAGTTGCTATTCCGGTTACGTCGGTTGTTCTGAAATAAAACTGAGGTCTATAACCATTAAAGAACGGTGTATGACGTCCACCTTCTTCTTTAGAAAGGATATAAACTTTAGCTTCAAATTTCTTGTGAGGAGTAATGGAACCGGTTTTTGCAAGAACCATTCCTCTTTCAATTTCTGTTTTGTCAACACCACGTAATAACAACCCGGCATTATCGCCAGCAATTGCAGAATCTAATTCTTTTCTAAACATTTCGATACCGGTAACAACAGTTTTCTTATGAACACCAAGACCAATCAATTCAACTTCTTCGTTCAATTTAAGTGTACCTCTTTCAACTCTTCCAGTTGCAACGGTACCACGTCCTGTAATAGAAAATACGTCTTCAACCGGCATCAAGAATGGTTTATCAGAATCACGCTGCGGTATTGGTACATAATTGTCAACTGCTTTCATTAACTCCCAGATGCAGTTGTATCTTTCATCAGTAGTTGGAGCATTTGATGTACCAGCTTCAAGAGCTTTTAAAGCAGAACCACGGACAATCGGAATTTCATTTCCGGGGAATTCGTATTTTGTTAATAATTCTCTTAATTCCATTTCAACCAAGTCGATTAATTCAGGATCATCCATCATATCAACCTTGTTCAAGAATACTACTATTCTTGGAACGCCTACCTGTCTTGCAAGAAGAATATGTTCTCTTGTTTGAGGCATTGGACCATCGGTAGCAGCAACAACAAGAATTGCACCGTCCATTTGAGCAGCACCTGTAATCATGTTCTTTACATAGTCAGCGTGACCAGGACAGTCAACATGCGCATAATGCCTATTTTCTGTTGAGTATTCAACGTGAGCAGTTGCAATTGTAATACCTCTTTCTCTTTCTTCTGGAGCATTATCAATACTATCGAAGGTTCTTACCTGAGAAAGACCTTTTAATGCTAATGCCATGGTGATGGCTGCAGTAAGAGTAGTTTTGCCATGGTCTACATGTCCGATCGTACCTATGTTAACATGAGGTTTACTACGATCAAATTTTTCTTTTGCCATCTAGTTACTCTCCTTATTGTTTATTTTCTTAATTAAATATTATTAATATTTTTTACTATGCTGATTGAGCTATTTTTTTAGACTGCGATTTTTCAGTAATCTCTTCAGCTACTGATTTAGGTACTTCAGAATAATGTGAAAATTGCATTGTGTATATTGCTCTACCTTGAGTCATAGAACGTAATGTAGTTGCATAACCAAACATCTGTGCTAACGGAACCATTGCTTTAATAACCTGAGCATCTTTTCTGGAATTAAATCCTTCAATTTTACCTCTTCGGGAATTTAGATCTCCCATTACATCGCCAAGGTATTCTTCAGGGGTTATTACTTCTACACTCATCATTGGTTCAAGCAAAATAGGGTTGGCTTTTAATGCACCATTTTTGAAACCAATTGATGCAGCAACTTTAAATGATATTTCATCTGAATCCACATCGTGATATGACCCATCAAATAGCTTAACCTTAATATCAACAACCGGGTATCCGGCGAGCACACCGTTTCTCATTGCATCATGTAATCCATTAACAATGGGATTAATATATTCTTTAGGAACAGATCCACCCACAATTGCATTTTCAAATTCAAAACCTTTACCAGGTTCGTTAGGAGATATTTCTAACCAGACATGACCGTATTTACCGCGTCCACCAGTCTGTTTAACAAATTTACCTTCTGCCTGAACTGACTTTGTAATTGTTTCTCTATATGCTACCTGAGGTTTACCAACATTTGCCTCAACTTTGAATTCTCTCTTCATTCTATCTACAAGAATTTCGAGGTGAAGTTCGCCCATACCACTAATAAGAGTTTGGCCGGTTTCATCATCAACTTTTACTTTAAATGTTGGATCTTCATCACTAAGCTTTGCAAGCGATTCAGAAAGTTTATCCTGATCAGCTTTAGTTTTTGGTTCAATTGCAATCTGAATCACAGGTTCCGGGAATGCCATTCTCTCAAGAATAATTGCATCTTCTTCAGTACATAAAGTATCGCCAGTCTTGGTATATTTCAATCCAACAATTGCAGCAATATCACCAGCTCTTATTTCATCCATATCCTCGCGGTGGTTTGCGTGCATTTGAAGAACACGTCCCACTCTTTCTTTTTTATCACTTACCGAATTATATATATATGATCCGGCTTTCAATGTACCGCTATAAACTCTAATAAAAGTTAATTTACCAACATAAGGATCTGTCATAATTTTGAATGCGAGCGCAGTAAATTTTTCATTAGGATCAATCTTCCTTTCAACATGGTCATTTTTATGAATATGATGAGCTGTAAGATTTCCTAAATCAAGAGGAGATGGTAAGAAATCAATAACAGCATCTAGTAATTTCTGTACACCTTTATTCTTAAATGAAGAACCACACAATACAGGAATTATTTTTAACTGGATTGTAGCAGCTCTTAAAACTGGTTTAATTTCTTCTTCGGATATCTCTTTACCTTCTAAATATTTCTCAAGTAATGAATCATCTACATCCGACACAGCTTCGAGCATATGAGTTCTATATTTCTGTGCAAGCGGAACAAGATCAGAAGGTATTTCAACATCTTCGAAAGTTGTTCCAAGAGTATCATCATGAAACATTCTTGCTTTCATCGACATAAGATCAATAAAACCATTAAACAACTCGCCATCACCAACAGGTAAAGTAATCGGGACTGCATTGGCGCCAAGTTTTTCTTTCATCATATTAACAGCGTTATAAAAATCTGCGCCCACACGATCCATTTTATTAACAAAAGCAATCCTCGGAACACCATATTTATCTGCTTGTCTCCAAACTGTTTCAGATTGTGGTTCAACACCACCAACCGCACAGAAAAGAGCAATAGCACCATCCAAAACTCTCAAAGAACGTTCAACTTCGACTGTAAAATCAACGTGACCGGGAGTATCAATAATATTAATTTGATTATTCTTCCATGAGGTAGTTGTTGCAGCACTTGTAATGGTAATACCACGTTCCTTTTCCTGTTCCATCCAATCCATAGTCGCAGCACCATCATGTACTTCACCCATGCGATGTAATTTACCGGTATAATACAGAATTCTTTCTGTAGTAGTTGTTTTACCGGCATCGATATGGGCCATAATACCGATGTTTCTTACTTTACTTATTTCAACACGCTTAGTCGACATCTAAATCCAAAAACTCCTTTCTACCATTTAAAATGTGCAAATGCTTTATTGGCTTCGGCCATTCTATGAGTATCATCTTTCTTCTTAACAGCATTTCCTTCGCCATTTGCGGCTGCCATTAGTTCTGCAGCAAGTTTTGCAGCCATCGATTTATCTTTTCTTTCTCTCGAATAAATTCTAATCCACCTCAAAGCTAATGAAGTTCTTCGTTCGGGTCTAACTTCCATAGGAACTTGATAAGTAGCACCGCCAACTCTTCTACTTCTAACTTCTACAAGAGGTTGAACATTTTGAATAGCTTTTTTAAATACTTCCATAGCAGGTTTTTTGGCTTTTTGTTCAATTAAAGAAAAACTATCATACACCATATTTCTTGTAGTCGATTTTTTACCATGCCATGTAAGGTAGTTAATAAGCTTAGATACCAAAATATCATTGTATTTTGGATCTGGTTTAAGAAATCTCTTTTCTGCTCTCTTTTTTCTCATATTAATTATTTAGCTTTTGGTTTTTTTGTTCCATACTTAGATCGGCCTTTCTTTCTATCTTCAACACCACCAGTATCCAGGGTACCACGAATAATATGATATCTAACACCCGGTAAGTCTTTAACTCTACCACCTCTAATCAATACAATTGAGTGTTCTTGCAAATTATGTCCCTCGCCAGGGATATAAGCAGTAACCTCAATATGATTTGTTAATCTAACTCTTGCTACTTTTCTTAAGGCCGAATTAGGTTTCTTTGGAGTAGTTGTATAAACTCTAGTACAAACACCGCGCTTTTGAGGACAAGCATCTAAAGCAGGTGCTTTATTCTTTGAAGTTACTACTACTCTACCTTTTCTAACCAACTGGTTTATCGTTGGCACGTAATTTCCTCCGAAAATATTTCATTTTTGATAAAAATTCAGACTTCAAATTTATTGATAATCATTCCAATTGTCAAGAAATACAAAGCAAATATTTTAAATACTAAACTGATTCCTTCTCTTCTAACTCTTCAGCTTTAATGTTAATTTCTTCAGCCGTTTCTTCACCAGTCAAAATTATATTTTTATACTTCTTGAGTCCTGTACCAGCTGGAATTAAATGTCCCATAACCACATTTTCTTTTAGCCCATTCAGCGTATCAACTTTAGCTTCAGTAGCAGCATTGGTTAGAACCTTTGTAGTTTCTTGGAACGAAGCAGCAGAAATAAAGCTTTCGGTTGATAACGCAGCGTGCGTAATACCTAAAAGAACGTTATCAAATGTTCCCGGTTCAGCATCACGTGATTTCATGGTTTTCTTACCCTTACGAGTAAGTTCGGCATTAATCTCTCTAAATTTAGGTTTAGTAACTAATTGACCGGCTTTGAATTTAGATTGACCGGGGTCCAGTATAACTACCATATTTTCAATCCGTTCGTTCTCATCTAAGAGTTTATTTCTATCAACAAGGTCTTCCTCAATAAAGTTAGTATCGCCGGCAGAAATTATTTGAAGTTTCTGTAACATCTGTCTAACAATTACTTCTATATGTTTATCATTAATTTTAACACCTTGCAAACGATAAACATCCTGAATTTCGTTTACTAAATATTCTTGAACGGCATTAGTACCTTTTATTTTCACAATGTCATGAGGATCCATTGGTCCGTCAGTAATTTTTTCACCAGCCGGGATTTCGTCATTCTCTTGAACTAAAATATGTTTACCATAAGGAACAGCATACACTTTTTGAATTGACCCGTCAAATGATTCGACAATAATTTCTCTACTTCCTTTTTTACGCGCACCAAATTTAACTTTTCCTTCAATTTCAGAAACAATTGCAGGATCATGCGGACTTCTAGCTTCGAATAATTCAGTTACTCTTGGTAAACCGCCAGTAATGTCGCGTGTTTTTGCAGTTGCTTTAGAAATTTTTGCTAAAATAGTACCGGCTTGAATTTCCTCAACTTCTTCAACAGATAAATAAGCTCTTGTAGGAATATTGAAGACTTTTTCATTTCCTTTAGAGTCTTTAATAGAAATGCTTGGCGTAAGATTTTTATCTTTAGATTCGATAACAACTTTCTGAACGTGACCGGTTTGTTCATCAGCAACCTGTTGATAAGTAACACTATCCACCAAATCAATAAAGGATACTTTACCGCCCATATCAGTTACAATAACTGAATTGTATGGATCGTGGTTGTATAGAGGCTGACCTTTTACTACATCCTGTTTATCCTCAACCATTAATTCAGCACCATAAGGGATCTCAAAACGTTTAATTTGTCTATCATCTTCATCATAAATTCCGATTCCGCCTCTTCTTCCTATAACGACCTTAACTTTTCCAAATGCATCAACTTTTTCAACAAAATTAATTTTATCGAATTTAACTGTACCAGCAACATTGGTTTCTACTTGCGATTGACTTGCGATACGAGAAGAAGTACCACCAAAGTGGAATGTACGAAGAGTTAACTGTGTACCCGGTTCACCAATGGATTGAGCAGCAATAATTCCAACTGCTTCGCCATTTTCTACTAATTGACCGGTTGTTAAATTTCTGCCATAACATTTTGAACAGACACCTCTTTTTGATTCACAGGTAAGAACCGTTCTAATATATACTTGATCTATATACGCTTCGTCAATTTTTTCTGCAATTTCTTCTGTAATTAATTCACCAGCTTCAATTAATAGTTCATCGGTTCTTGGATCGTAAACATCTTCTTGCGCAGTACGTCCTGTTATTCTTTCTGCAAGTGGTTCTCTTTCCTGCTCAACATCTTTTAATGCTGTAACATAAATACCACGGATAGTTCCACAATCCAGCTCGGACACTATAACATCCTGAGCAACGTCGCATAATCTTCTTGTTAAGTAACCGGCATCAGCAGTTTTAAGAGCCGTATCTGCCAATCCTTTACGGGCACCGTGAGTTGAAATAAAATATTCAAGTACCGAGAGACCTTCTTTAAAGTTAGCTACAATAGGATTTTCAATAATTTCTCCCGATTGACCTGTTAAGCTCTTTTGAGGTTTTTGCATCAAACCACGCATACCTGCTAACTGCCGAACCTGTTCTTGCGAACCTCTTGCACCGGAATCGACCATCATATGTAATGAGTTAAATCCAGCTTGATCAGTTTTTAATCGATCCATCAATGATTTTGCAACGTTATTAGTGGTAAAAGTCCACACGTCAATTATTTTATTATATCTTTCTGCATCAGTAATAAGACCTTGCTCATGTTCATTTAAGATTCCATTCACTTTCTTATTCGAATCAGCAATAAGTTTTACTTTTTCATCAGGAATAATCATATCACTGAAACTGATTGATAATCCCGCTGCTGTTGCATAACGGTAACCAAGTTCTTTTACATCATCTAAAAACTTAGCTGTTACTTCGTTGCCAAGTTTCATAAACATTTTATAAATCAAACCACTGAAAATTTTCTTAACCAGCAATTCATTTATATAGCCATATCCTTTTGGTACAATTTGATTAAATATAACCCTACCAACAGTTGTTTCGATCAACTGATCATCAATCTTAACTTTAATTTTTGCATGAAGATCTACCGCCTTAGAGTTGTAAGCAATTAATACTTCATCCATACTACTAAAAATTTTACCTTCACCTTTTGCACCGGCTCTAACTTTAGTTAAATAATAACATCCAAGAACAATATCCTGTGTAGGGACTACTATCGGTCCACCGTTTTGCGGTGAAAGAATATTATGACTGCTTAACATAAGTACAGTAGCTTCTAACTGAGCTTCGTATGAAAGAGGAACGTGAACTGCCATCTGGTCGCCGTCGAAGTCGGCATTGAATGCAGTACAAACCATCGGGTGAAGCTGAATTGCTTTACCATCAATTAATATCGGTTGAAATGCCTGGATACCAAGACGGTGTAATGTAGGTGCTCTGTTTAACATAACCGGATGACCATCAATCAATTTTTCCAGTATTTCCCAGATAACAGCATCTTTTCTATCAACAGCTTTTCTTGCACTTTTAACTGTTTTGAAATGTCCTCGCTCAATTAATTTTCGAATAATAAATGGTTTGAACAATTCAACAGCCATATCTTTAGGTAATCCGCATTGATGTAATTTTAATTCAGGACCAACAACAATTACAGAACGACCAGAATAATCAACACGTTTACCAAGTAAGTTCTGGCGGAAACGTCCCTGTTTACCTTTTAGCATATCGCTTAAAGATTTTAACGGACGGTTTCCATCGCTTCGCACAGCACTAGCTCTTCTTGAATTATCGAAAAGAGCATCAACAGCTTCCTGAAGCATTCTTTTTTCATTACGAAGAATTACTTCCGGAGCTTTAATATCTATTAATCTTTTAAGACGGTTATTGCGAATTATTACACGTCTGTAAAGATCGTTTAAGTCACTCGTTGCAAATCTTCCACCTTCAAGAGGAACGAGGGGTCTAAGTTCAGGCGGAATAACTGGTATTACACTAAGAACCATCCATTCCGGTTTGTTAGGAACTTTCCCTTCATATTCTCTGAAAGCTTCTAAAACGCGGAGTCTTTTAAGTATATCACTTCTTTTTTGCTGAGATGTTTCAACCGCTAACTGAGCTTTTAATTCCTGAAAAGTTATTTCGATATCAGTTTGTTTTAATAGCTCTTTTACAGCATCGCCGCCAATCTTTGCAAGGAATTTTTTAGGATCATCATCATCCAATGAATCGTTATCATGTGGAAGCGAAGAAACAATTTCGTAATACTGATCTTCCGAAATAAGATCTTTCTTGTTTAATCCGGTTGGACCAGGATTAATAACAACATAGGATTCGTAGTAAACAATTTTCTCAAGTTCTTTTGTTGTCATTCCAATAATATTACCGATTTTAGATGGTAATGCTTTAAAGAACCAGATATGAACAACAGGAACAGCAAGAGAAATATGCCCCATTCTTTCACGGCGGACACTTTTAAGAGTAACTTCAACACCGCAACGATCGCACACAATACCTTTGTAACGGATCCCTTTGTACTTACCGCATGCACATTCCCAATCTTTAACAGGACCAAATATTTTTTCGCAGAACAATCCATCTTTCTCTGGTCTGAAAGATCTGTAATTGATTGTTTCGGGTTTAGTTACTTCACCATGTGATCTCGAAAGAATATCATCAGGACTTGCAAGACTAATGGTGATTTTTTCTATCTGCTTCAGTTTGGTTTCTTGTGTTTTCAATCTCATTATATTTTCTCCTAAAAATCTGTCAACGACAGATCTTACGGTTGACTAATTAATTTTTATATCAAGGCCTAAACCTTGTAATTCTTTTATCATTACATTAAAAGCTTCAGGGATATTCGGTTCAGGAATATTTTCACCTTTTACAATTGCTTCGTAAGTCTTCGCTCTACCGGAAACATCATCACTTTTAACTGTTAAGATTTCTTGAAGAACATGGGCAGCTCCGTATCCTTCGAGAGCCCAAACTTCCATTTCACCAAATCTTTGACCGCCGAACTGAGCTTTACCACCAAGTGGTTGTTGTGTAATTAAAGAATATGGGCCAATGGAACGTGCATGTATCTTGTCGTCAACCATGTGGCCTAATTTCATCATATATATATAACCGGTTGTAACTTTCTGATGGAATTTCTCACCGCTTCTTCCATCGTATAACCATGTTTTACTTCCATTTGGTAAACCAGCTTTTTCTAACCACTCCTCAACATCTTTTACAGTTGCACCATCAAATATCGGAGTTTCGAATTTCACTCCTATCTGTTTTCCAACCCAACCTAACGCAGTTTCGTAAAGCTGACCGAGGTTCATACGAGAAGGTACACCAAGAGGATTGAGAACTATATCTACCGGAGTTCCGTCTTCGTGATAAGGCATATCTTCAACAGGAACAACTTTAGCAACAACACCTTTGTTACCATGACGACCAGCCATTTTATCACCGACAGAAATTTTTCTCTTCTTAGCAACATATACTTTTGCTAATTGAGTAATCCCCGGAGGTAATTCATCGCCACTCTGAATTTTGAGTTTTTCTCTTTTAAAGTCTTCTTCAATATCAGCAAGAATCGTAAAGTAATTGGAGAAGAGTTGTTTAATTAATTCATTTGTATTTTTTCTTTCGAACCAATCTTTTGTATAATCAAGTTTTGTAATGTCCTCAATATCTTCGAAAGTAGATTCTTTTATTGAGGTACCGCTTCTAAGAACAACTGAGCCGTCAAGATCTCTAATTCCAGAAGTTGTTTTCCCTTCGGTAATTCTTGTAAGCTTTCTTACAAGTTTAGAGTAATGATCATCTCTCTTTTTCTTAAATGTAGCTTCGAGAGCATCGAGATGTTTCTTCTCGAGTTTTTTGGCTTCAGCGTCTTTTTTCTTACGGCTGAACAAGCGGGTTTTAATTACTATACCTTTTAAACCTGGAGGTGCTTTTAATGATGCGTCTTTAACATCACCAGCTTTATCGCCGAAAATTGCTTTGAGAAGTTTTTCTTCCGGAGTAGGATCGGTTTCTCCTTTTGGAGTAATTTTACCTATTAATATATCGCCTTCTTTAACCTCAGCACCTTCTCTTACAATTCCATTTTCATCAAGATCTTTGGTAGCTTCTTCACTAACATTTGGAATGTCGCGTGTTAGTTCTTCTTCGCCGCGTTTTGTTTCGCGAACCTGTAATTCGAATTCTTCAATATGAATTGATGTAAATACATCTTCGGAGACTAATCTTTCACTAAGAACAATTGCGTCTTCAAAGTTATATCCTCTCCATGGCATGAACGCAACAGATACGTTTCTACCAAGAGCAAGTTCTCCTTTTTCGATTGCCGGTCCGTCTGCTAATACATCACCTTTTTTAATTTTCTGTCCGGTTATAACAACAGGTTTTTGAGTAAAGCAAGTTTCCTGATTTGTTCCGGCAAATTTTGTTAAACTATATTCAACTCTTCTCTCGTCATCAAAACTAACTAATGCTTCAGGGCTGCTTTCATCAACTTCATATTTAGCAATAATTATTTTAGAATCTACATACTCAACAAAGCCATTATCTTCGGCAACAATAATTGAACGTGAATCTCTTGCAATTTTTTGTTCCATACCCGTTCCAACTAATGGAGATTTTGGAACTAACAATGGAACGGCTTGACGTTGCATGTTCGAACCCATAAGAGCTCTATTAGCATCATCATGTTCGAGGAATGGGATTAATGCTGCAGCAGCACTTACTATTTGTGCCGGTGCAACATCCATATAATGCACTTCATCGGGTGGTACAACTGGGAATTCACCTTTCAATCTACATTTAACTCTATCCAGGACATAACGGTTCTGATCATCGAGAGGAGCATTTGCCTGAGCAATTACAAATTCATCTTCCTGATCAGCACTTAGATAATCTATACTGTTTGATACTTTTCCTTCTTTAACTTTTCTATATGGTGTCTCTAAAAATCCATAACTATTAACTCGTGTAAATATTGTAAGTGAAGAAATCAATCCAATATTAGGACCTTCGGGAGTTTCAATAGGACACAAACGGCCATAATGTGAATGGTGAACGTCACGAACTTCGAATCCAGCTCTTTCGCGTGTTAAACCACCTGGACCTAATGCAGATACTCTTCTTTTATGTGTAAGTTCAGACAATGGATTTGTCTGATCCATAAATTGAGACAACTGATTGGTTCCAAAAAATGCATTGATAACACTGCTGATTGTTCTTGCATTTACAAGGTCTTGCGGCTGCATATTTTCGTTATCGCGCATATTCATACGTTCTTTAATTGTGCGCGACATTCTTGCCAAACCAACATTGTATTGTTGCATTAATTGTTCGCCAACGGTTCTTACTCTTCTGTTACCTAAATGGTCAATATCATCAACACTTACATTTCCAATTTTCAGTTTAATGATATTCTTCATAATTGCAATAATATCTTCAACAGTTAACACACGTGTCTTATCATCAACATTCAAACCGAGTTTGTCATTCATTCTGAATCGGCCAACATCACCAAGATCATATCTCTTATCATTAAAAAATAATTTGTCAATCAATCCAACGGCAGTATCAACATCAGGAGCTTCGCCGGATCTTAATTGACGATAGATAGCGTATAACGCTTCTTCTTTTGTTTTTGAAATATCTTTTTTGAGTGTATTAATAATAAGATCCTGTTCAATAGTTGTTTCCGAACTTAATAATTGAATTTTTTGAACAGATGATCGTTTGATATTTGTAATAATTTCTTCGGTCAGCTCAGTATCTTTTGAAGCATAAATTTCACCAGTCTGTAAATCAATAACATCGTTAGCAACAATTCTTCCTGTATGTTTATCAACATTTAATTGCTTGGCAGTCAATTCTTCAATCAGGTTGAATAGATCAAGAATTTGTTCGTCGGTTTCATAACCAAGAGCTCTAAGCAATGTTGTTGATGGGAATTTCTTACGGCGATCTATATATACATAAAGGACATTGTTAATATCCGTTGCAAATTCAACCCATGAACCTCTAAATGGAATAATTCTGGCTGAATAAATTGGAGTTCCATTAGGGTGTAATGTTTGAGCAAATGCAACCCCGGGAGAACGGTGTAATTGGTTTACAATAACTCTTTCGGCACCATTAATAATAAATGTTCCTCGTCCTGTCATAAATGGAAGGTTACCAAGGTAAACTTCCTGTTCAACGGTATTAACATATTCGCCGGTCTCGTCATCTTTGGTAGATAATCGAAGTTTTGCTTTAAGAGGAGCCGAAAATGTAAGTCCGCGTTCTTCACACTCGGGAATTGAAAAACGTGGCTTCTCTATATAATATTCTATAAAATCCAATCTATAAAATTCTTTGTTGTCCAGAATCGGGAAGTTCTGATTAAAGACCGATTGCAATCCTTTGTTTTCCCGTTCCGATGGTTGAACTCTTAATTGAAGAAAATCTTCAAAAGATTCCAATTGAATATTCAAAAGGTCCGGAACTTTCATTGCAGAAACAATTGAAGAGAAAGTTATACGTCCGTTACTTTTGTTAATTTTTATTTTTTCCAAACCTAACCTCCAATATTTTTATTAGGTTTCTTTCATTTTCTAAAATGAAAGAAAGTGGTAAGGATATTTTTCACCTTACCACTTCAATTTTTCTCAAGAATTAGTAGAATTACTAGTTACTTAACCTGAACAGTAGCGCCAGCTTCTTCTAATTCTTTCTTAATTTTCTCAGCTTCGTCTTTTGATATTGCTTCTTTAACAGTTTTTGGTGCACCATCAACTAAATCTTTAGCTTCTTTCAAACCAAGACCGGTATGAGCGCGAACTACTTTAATAACATTAATTTTTGTAGCGCCGGCAGCTTGAAGAACAACATCAAATTCTGTTTTTTCTTCAACTGGAGCAGCTGCAGCTGCAGCAGGTGCGCCAGCCATCATAACCGGAGCGGCTGCTGTAACACCAAATTCATCTTCTAAAGCTTTCTTTAATTCAGCAGCTTCTACTAATGTAAGCGCTTTAATTTTTTCAACAATTTCTGCAATTTTTTCTGACATTTTTATTTCTCCTATACTTATTAATTTATTTCCATAAACTTAGGCGGCTTTTTTCTTCCCGACCTCATCAATAACACTAACGAGATCTCTGATAACAGCATTGATTGCACCAACAATTCCAGAAGCAGGTGAAGCTACACTTCCAATTATACCAGCAATTATTTCTTCTTTTGTAGGCATTGAAGCAAGTGTATCTAATTGATCTGCTCCATAATAATTGTTGTCGATATAACAACCTTTAAATGCGAATTTTTTGGTGTCGTCGAAATACTTCTTAATTATTTTTGCCGGCGCAACAAAATTCTCGCCAACAAATGCAACACCAATCATACCAACAAGTTGTTCATTGAATTTTTCATATCGCCCTAATTGTTCAAGGGCTTTTTTGAAAAGAGTATTTTTAAAGACTTTGTAAGTAACGCCTTCTTTACGGAAATTTGCGCGAAGTTTGTTTATGTCTTCAACAGTTACACCTCGGTAATCAACGAGTAATACTCCGTAGGAATTATTTACAAGCTCTTTGATCTTATCAACAAATTCAACTTTTTCTGATTTTTTCATCTTCCTCCCGAATCAATTTAATAATCAACGAATCGGCTTTTGAAGCTACTAATTAATCCCGCTCACAAACGGGATGAGTGCGTAATTTTTATTTTAATGATAATGATTGTTCTTCTTTTGTAATTCTTAATCCAGGTCCCATTGTTGATGATAAGAAAACACTCTTTATATACTGACCTTTTGCTGATGATGGTTTCATCTTTACAATAGTACTTAAGAATGCTCTTGTGTTATCAACTAATTGATCCACCGAGAAATTCAATTTACCTAATGATGTATGAACGATTCCGGCTTTTTCTACTCTAAATTCAATTTTACCGGCTTTTACTTCTTTAACAGCTTTCACAACATCAGGCGTAACTGTTCCGCTTTTGGGATTGGGCATTAATCCTTTAGGGCCCAATACTTTACCAAGTTTTCCAACTTCGCCCATTACATCAGGTGTTGAAATAATAACATCAACTTCTGCCCATCCACCTTTAATCTTTTCGATATACTCTTCAAAACCTGCATAATCAGCACCAGCTTTTAAAGCTTCTTCAGCCAGAGCTCCTTTTGCAACAACAAGCACAGTAACTTTTTTACCTGTACCATGTGGTAATGATACTGTTCCTCTTATCATCTGATCGGCATGACGCGGGTCGACACCAAGGCGAATAGCACAATCGAGTGATTCAGTAAATTTAACTTTTGAACTATCTTTTAGAATTTTTACTGCATCCTCTAATGAATACTCTTTGGTTGTATCAACCTTATCTTTTATCGCTTTTATTCTTTTAGCTACTTTCATATTCAATTCCAGTGATAAATGTTATTAATCTATTATTCTTCTACTGTTATTCCCATACTACGGGCTGTACCGGCAATCATACTTACTGCATGATCTACATCGTGTGCATTCAAATCCGGCATTTTAATTGTTGCAATTTCTTTCAACTGCGCTTTTGTTACTTTTGCAACTTTTGTTTTATTTGGTTCGGAGGAACCCTTTTCTACCTTTGCAATTTTCTTTAGTAATACTGCTGCTGGTGGTGTTTTAGTGATAAATGTAAATGATTTATCGGAGTAAACAGTAATCACTACAGGAATAATTAATCCCTGTTTATCAGAAGTTCTTGCATTAAACTGTTTACAGAACTCCATAATATTAACACCTTTTTGACCAAGTGCAGGTCCAACTGGTGGAGATGGATTTGCCTGACCAGCAGATATTTGTAATTTAATGAATCCTTCTACTTTCTTTGCCATTTTTTTACCTGATTAATTATTTCTCTAATTCAGCTTGAACGAAATCAATTTCGACAGGTGTTTTTCTGCCAAATATTGATACCATTACTTTTATTTTCATTTTTTCTTCGTTTACTTCCTGAATAACTCCGGAAAAATTATTGAACGGGCCATCGATTATTTTAACAAAATCTCCCGAGCGGAAAATAGTTTCTGTTCTTTCTGTTTCATCACTCTGGGAAATTCTGCCAACAATTCTCTTTACTTCATCATGCTGAAGTGGGATCGGATTTTTCTGTGAACCAAGAAATCCCATTACCGAAGGTGTATTCAATATGAAGTCTTTTGCTCTAATATCCAGGTCTGCATTAACTAAAATATAACCCGGGAAAAAATTCTTCTTTTTTGTTTTTTTCTTACCGTCCTTAACTTCAAAAACTTTTTCAGTAGGAACAAGCACTTCAAATATTCTCGCTTTTAGTTCATCATTATCCCGTAGTTCACTTTCAATTAAAGTTTTCACTTTATTTTCATGACCGGAAAAAGTTCGGACTACATACCATTTTGCTTTTTCGTTTTCCAACTAAAAAATTCCCTTTAAGATTTGTGTTACAGTCATGTCAATAACATAAGTAAAAACTGCCAGTATTAGACAAACTACTATAACAATTGAAGTTGATTCTTTAAGTTCATCTCTTGTAGGCCAGGTAACTTTTTTCATTTCCTTGACTACATCATTTACAAAATTGATTATTTTTTCTTTCATAATTTTAGCCGTAATTATGTTATGCACGTCAGGAGGGATTCGAACCCCCAACCTGCGGTTTTGGAGACCGCTGCTCTGCCAATTGAGCTACTGACGTATTATTTAGTTTCTTTAAATATTACGTGTTTGCGGGCAATTGGATCGTATTTTTTATATTCAACTCGGTTTGGATGATTTCTTTTATTCTTTTTTGTTGAATAACGGTACCCGGTTCCGGCACTGCTTTCCAATACTATAATTTGTCTAATATTTTTTGATTTTGCCATTTTAATTACCCTGCTTACTAAAATTTTATCTTCTTGAGCTGATGACCGGGATTGAACCGGTGACCTCTTCCTTACCAAGGAAGTGCTCTACCAACTGAGCTACATCAGCATTTCAATTTTTAGATCAACTTCCAATCGATTTTTTCTCCCGCATAACGGGATTCTCAACAAACGCGTTACATCAGCAAATTTGTTAGAGCGGGAGACGGGACTCGAACCCGCGACCAACAGCTTGGAAGGCTGTGACTCTACCAACTGAGTTACTCCCGCATATTAAACAATAGACAAAAAACACTTTAGAGGATAAATCATCCTCCTTAATAAATCCAATATATTTTGATGGGAATAAGTGACGAAGTACGAACAAAATTGGGATTTTATCTCCTTCATCAATTTCAGTATTGTGGGCGGCGAGGGATTCGAACCCCCAAAGGCGTTTGCCAACGGATTTACAGTCCGCCCCGGCTCTCCAACTCCGGCGTCCGCCCGGACAAATTTCACCCACTAATTCAAAAAGCGAGCTTCAAATATAGAAGGGTATAAATAAAAAAGCAAGAAATGTTCTATAAGAATTTTAGAATTTTTAATGACCCCACAATTCCCTATCCAGACTTCGGTATTGTATGGCTTCACTTATATGGTTTGGTAAAATGTTCTCTGTACCTTCTAAATCAGCAATTGTTCTGCTTACTTTAATAATTCTATCGTATGCTCTTGCCGATAAACCTAAGCGTGTCATTGCCATTTTTAGTAATTCCTCCGATGCCGAATCAATTTTACAATACTTTTTCAATTCTTTAGTTCCCATATCTGCATTACAAAAAATATGTTTTATGGATTCAAAACGTTTATGTTGAATCCCCCTTGCATTCACAACTCTCTTACGTATCTCTTCCGATTTCTCTCCAACCGAACTGGAAGTAAGATCATTGAATTTAACCGCCGGGACTTCAATGTGAATATCTATTCTATCTAATAATGGCCCTGAAATTCTTGACATGTATTTCTGAATCTGAGCAGTATTACAAGTACATTCTTTATTTGGATCTGTAAAATAACCGCATGGGCAAGGATTCATTGCAGCAGCAAGCATAAAGTTAGCTGGAAATTCAATCGACATTTTTGATCGGCTTATGGTTACTTTGAAATCTTCAAGGGGTTGTCTTAATACTTCGAGAACATTTTTCTTAAACTCCGGCAATTCATCAAGGAATAAAACACCATGATGAGAAAATGATACTTCTCCAGGTCTGGGAATTGAACCTCCACCAATTAAAGCAGCGTCGGATACGGTATGATGCGGACTTCGGAAAGGTCGTTCTGTAATCAATGCTTTGTCTTTAGGTAATATACCAGCAACCGAATGTATTTTTGTAGTTGCCAATGCCTCATCAAATGTTAAAGGAGGTAATATAGAAGGGAGTCTTTTAGCAAGCATCGTCTTTCCCGAGCCGGGAGGTCCTATCATTAAAATATTATGCCCACCTGCTGCAGCAATTTCGAGTGCGCGTTTTACATTTTCCTGACCTTTTACATCAGAAAAATCCAATGCATATGTATTAACCTGAGCAAATATTTCATCACGATCTGTTTTTACCGGCTTATAATTCGATTGGTCACTTAAATAATCCACTACTTCATTAAGCGATTGAAGACCAAATACATCAATTCCTTCAACAATGGAGGCTTCTTTCACCGAGTCCATTGGCAGTATTAATTTATCAATTCCAATTCTTTTTGCTTCAACAGCAATCGGTAGTGCTCCTTTTATTTTTCTAAGTGAACCATCTAATGAAAGTTCTCCGAGGAATAAAACTTTTTCCAGTGCATCATTATTTATTGACTCGTTAGCAGCAAGAATACCAATTGCAATTGGTAAATCAAAAGCACTTCCCTCTTTCTTAATATCTGCCGGAGCTAAGTTTATTGTAATTTTTTTTAGCGGGAATTCGAAGCCTGAATTTTTTAATGCGGCGGTAACTCTTTCTCTGCTCTCTTTAACTGCGTTATCTGGTAATCCGACTATTGTTATTGAAGGAAGCTGTTTCTCACTATGAGTTTCAACTTCAACAAGGTAAGCATCAATTCCGAATGTTGCTGCAGAGAGAACTTTTGAAAACATTTCAGTTCATCATCAATTTGAATTGAAATCTAATAAAAAAAATATTAGAACGAAACTTTAATATTTGCGATTGTAAACAAAAAACCCTTTCGGCTGAGAGGGTTAATTATATTTTTTATATAATATTCTATTTGAAACTACGTAAGAATTCGAGTCTATCTTTTAATTGATCGACGGGAATAAGCAATTTGTCTTTCCCATATATTGCATCATCACGGTTTGTAAAAACTAGTTCATAATCTTTACTCATAACAATTGCTTCTTCGGGACAAACCTCTTCGCAAAAACCGCAGAAGATGCAGCGCAACATGTTAATTTCAAATTTTTGCGGATATCGTTCTTTTTCTAATTCAGTTTCAGCAGCTTGAACTTCTATGGCAAGAGCAGGACAAACACGTGAACATAATCCACACGCAACACATCTTTCAACGCCGTTATTTTCCTGAACAAGAACTGGTCTTCCTCTATACGATGCTGGTGGTTCAAACTTAACTTCGGGATATTCCATTGTAACTTTAGGACGAAGCATGTTCTTAAATGTAAGAATCATCCCTTTAGCTATTTCTACAATGTAAATCCTTTCAAAAAAATTTAGATCCTTTTTTCTTTTTTTATTTGCCATAAACTGCCTTAAAATTTTTTTTCTATTATTAAATCATTTTACAAGTTAAATAACATAATTAGAACTGTAACCCACACAATGTTTAAGAGTGCGAGAGGGAACATAACCTTCCACCCGATATTCATGAGTTGATCGTATCTAAATCTTGGTATTGACCATCTTACCCATAAGAACACAAATAATATAAAAATAGTTTTGAAAATAAATGCTCCAACTTGCAGAATAACAGTAAGAGTTTCGCTAAGACCAAGTTTATCGATATAAGGTATTTGCCAACCGCCAAGATATAATGTTACAATCATACAACTTGCAATTATCATGTTAGCATATTCTGCAAGAAAGAAACCGGCAAATTTAAACGATGAATATTCAGTATGATAGCCACCAACCAGTTCAGGTTCTGCTTCAGGTAAATCAAATGGTAAACGGTTTGTTTCTGCAAATGCAGAGACTACAAATGTTATAAATCCGATTGGCTGAAGAATTATATTCCACATCCATCCGTATTGAGCATTTACAATATCTATTGGCCGAAGCGACTCTGCAAATAAAATTACACCGGCAATCGAGAATCCCATCGATACTTCATAAGAAATCATCTGAGCCGAAGATCTAACCCCGCCCAATAAAGAATACTTGCTACCAGAAGACCAACCTGCAAATGTAATTCCATATACGCCGAGTGACGTTAATGCAAGTACGTAAAGGATTCCAATATTTACATCAGCAACAACTAATTGAATATCGTAACCGAAAATATTTACAGATGGACCAAATGGTATAACAGCATAAGTTGCAAATGCAACAAATAAGGCAATGAACGGTGCAAGTGTATGAAGCGGTTTGTTTGCCGCATCAGGAATTATATCTTCTTTAACCAATAATTTAAAAACATCGGCAAATGGTTGAAGTAATCCCCTATATCCAACACGATTGGGACCAAGTCTGTTTTGAACCCAGGCACTTACCTTCCTTTCAAAATAAACGAGGTAGGCAACTGTTAAAAACATAATTGTAACAACAATCAGGATTTTAATTAAGGTGATGATTAAAATTTCCCAAATACCCATTTCATTTTCTCCGATTAAACAGCAACAGTCTTTTAAATTTTTATTTGAGAGCCGAGTTCACCAATTACTTCATAATCTAAGGAGTTAAATTCCTCAATACTTTTTGCAATATCGGCAAAAACATCTTCCGCCATTTCATATTTTATTTTAAAATTCATTTGTGAAGAAATAAGAGAAAGAATTTTCCATCCTGGTTTTGCATCATATTTATGACCTTGCATCCATCTATCGAATTGAGTACCGAACTTATCCCACCGGCTCATATTCATTCCATCCAGTGCTCTATCCATTTCAACTGTGGAAACTGCAGGTCTGATTCTTTGAACTCTTCCCTGGAAGTTAACAAATGTTCCATTCTTTTCTGCGTAAGCAGATGAAGGGAAGATAATATTGGCTAACCGGGCGGTCCTATTAAAGTTGGTAGCATGAACTATCAATAGATTAAGCTTCTTTAGAGCTTCTTCCCATTCACTATTTATGGAAGCAAGATCATCTTCCATAACATAGAGAGCTTTAATTTTCCCCTCTTTAATAGAACGGAGAATACCTTCAAGGTTTATTCCGTTTTGAGCAGGTTTTACACCAACTAATTTTGCTCCAAGTGAATTTGGAGTTTTATCTTCTCTTATTAATATTTCATCCTGATCACCCGGAATTGTATGTTCAGCAAAATCGATATTACTTACGCCTAATGCTTTTGCTAACTTAACCATAGTAAAATTATCTTCGCATGTTGCAAATGGTGAACCGATGAATGCAATTTCGTTCCCTTTATATTCCTTTAAAAAATCAGCTGCCTTCGAAATAGCATATAACCAATCAACTTTTTTCAATTCATCATTTTCCTTAATAAAAGTTCCATCAACTCTGTCGTTAGCATTTACAAATTTGAATGTGTTCAATCTTCCATTATCGCACATCCAGTAACTGTTTACATCTTCATTATGTCTTGGGGTTAGTCTCAGTATCTCATTATTGCGGACCCATATTTCTGTATTACATCCACGCGCGCAACCGACACAAATTGATTTTGTAGATGACATTTCCCATACACGGGATTTAAATCTGAAATCTTGATTAGTAAGCGCACCAACAGGACAGATATCTGTTGTATTCAAAGTATAAGGATTATCGAACGATTCACCCGGGAAAGTAGTAATGGTAACATGATCGCCTCGCTTAACAAATGTAAGCTGATTAGCTCCGGCAATTTCATCGGAGAACCTGATACATCTTGAACATGAAATACACCTATCGCCGTCGAATTTAATGAATGGACCTATTTGAACGCGTTTCTCTTTTCTAACCTTCATTTCTTCGAAACGGCTTTCACCTTTACCATGAGCATAAGCGTATTCCTGTAGTTTACATTCGCCGGCTTCATCGCAAATGGGGCAATCGAGAGGATGATTAATTAAAATAAATTCCATAACTGCATTACGAGCTTCAAGAGTCTTTTGAGATTTAGAATGAACAGCCATTCCTTCTGCAGCAAGAGTTGAACATGCAATAACAAGTTTAGGCATCTTTTCAACTTCCACCAGACAAACGCGGCAGTTCCCGGAAATTGATAGTTTTGGATGCCAGCAGAAATGAGGTATATCGATATCAGCTGCTACTGCAGCTTCAATTATTGTTTGACCTTGTTTGAATTCTACTTGTTTATCATCAATTGTTAAGTATGGCATTTCTCTTCCCTTTTACGCGACAAGTTGAAGCAATAAATTTTTTGGTGATAAAATTACTCTTGTGAGAGTACCATTTTCAAATTTACCTGATCTATCAAAAATCTCGTTAGATATTTCTCTAATTTCCTGTGAAGTTACTGAATGAATTTTCCTAATAGTCTCCTCGACCGACTTAACCTTGTTGAAATAAATCATCGACTGGGCAATTCTTAGCATTCTATTAGTAGTACTTTCGAGACTAAGGAGCATATTCCCAATCAAATACTCTTTAGCCCGATTAAGTTCCTTTTCACTTACTTTTTTACTTTTTATTTTTTCTATCTCTTCAAATATAAGACTTTGAGCTTTATAAACGGAATTTTCATTTGTAGAAAGATAGACACCAAATGTTGAAATATCATAAAAAGAATTTAAAAAAGAATTGATCTGGTAAGCTATTCCATTTTCTTCGCGGATTTTTTGAAATAATCTTGAGCTACTTCCTTCACCTAAGATTTGGGATAATATATTAACTGCAATTCTCTTTTTATCTTTGGTGCCATAAGTGGGTCGACCGATTATGTAATGAACTTGTTGTGTTTCTTTTTCTACAAAAAGATCAGATGCAGGAAGTAACTTCAATTCATTTTTAATTTCACGTTTCGATTTCATTTCTTTGGTAATATATTTCTCGGCAAGCTTAAGTATATGATTATGGCTTACATTACCTGATGCAACTATATAAAAATTTTCGAATGTATAATGATCTTTTACAAATCTTTTCAAATCTTTTTGAGTAAATGAACGCAAATTTTTTTCAGTACCGATTATCGGCACTCCAAGTGTGTTACCGGCAAAAACATTGCTTTCAAATTTGTCGAATATAAGTTCATCAGGAGAATCTTCAATATCATACAATTCATCAATTACAACTCTGGATTCTTTTTCAATTTCGACAGGATGAAAAACAGAATGCTGAATCATATCGGCTAATACTTCAAAAGTCTGTTCAATGTGCTGTGCAAGACCTCTTCCGTAAAAGCAAGTATGTTCTTTCGATGTGAACGCATTAAGATAACCGCCTAATGATTCAATATCTTCAGCGATTTTTTTTGCGGACCGCTTTTTTGTCCCTTTGAAAAACATGTGTTCAAGAAAATGACTGATTCCGTTATTGGTTTCATTTTCATCCCGGGAACCGACATTAAACCAGAAGCCAAGGGAAAATGATTTAACCTGTGTGATCTTCTCGGTTATAACTTTTATACCGCTGGGCAGTTGTGTGATTTTTATATTATTCAAAGAGGATTTCTTTACAATTTATCTTAAAAATGTGGGACAAATATAGAGATATGCACCACGGTTTTCAAATACCGGACTATTGATAATTGTGGGAGGAAGTAGAGTATTTACCCCCTAAATTATTTTCTTGGTAGTCTTTCCAGGTATGAACTGGTACTTAATACAGCAAAGCTATTAATATTCTGCAAATCGCTAAGTGAATTACAATTCAAATAACTCATCGCACTTCTAAGCCCGTCAGAAATTCCATTAATAACATTTTTAACTGCACCCTTATAAGGGACGAGAGTTTCTTCACCTTCAATAAATTCATTTTTCATTTTAACGCCAAATGAAGCAGAGCCGCGGTACTTTTTCCAGAGCTGGTCGTTGTATTTAATTACCTCACCCGGTGTTTCTTTTGTTCCTGCTAACATTCTACCAAGCATAACAACATCGGCACCGCACGCAAGTGCTTTAGCAACATCACCCGGGCTTTTAATTCCGCCATCAGCAATTAACGCAATATCGAGTTTGCTTTCCAGTTTGGTAAAGTAAACATTTAGTAGAGATGAAACCTGACCTATTCCAATTCCGGTTTGAACAGATGTAGTACAAACGCTTCCGCCGCCAATACCGATTCTAACGGCATCTGCTCCGGCATTTACAAGTTGTTTTAATGTGGATCCGTGAGCAACATTACCAACAATTACTTTTACTTTGTATTTGCTTTTAAGCTCCTCACATTTTTTTAATACATAGGCATTATTAGCATTTGCTGTATCTATACATATAATCATATTTTTTTCTGCAAGGTTTTCTATTAGACTCTCTTCAGCTGTTAAACTAATTGATACAGCTTTTATTCCTTCCAGGTTTTTTTCATTGATTATTAGATCACTGAGAGATGAATTAAATCTATTGAGGATACCAATACATCCCAGATTGGTTAATTCTTTTGCCATTTCGAGTCCGGTTACTGTATCCATCGGACTGGAGATTACCGGGACGGTAAGTTCCTCGCCAATAAAGAAAGATTTTGTATTAACTTCATTTCTTGTTTTAACCTGAGAAATTTCGAGCGGAATTAAACTAATATCATCGTATGTAAGCGATAGTGAATAATTGTTCAAATCTTTCTTTGAATAGATTTTCATTTTCGTCCTCGACTAAGATTAAACAAATAACTTGATTAAACCGAAACGGTGCAAACATACAAAAAATATCAATAATGTTTTTTGTATAAAGTAATTTTTATAATTTGCTAAAACTTTTTATAACAAACGGAACTGTTATGACTTCTATTGAAACTTCTACTGCGAAAAGACAATCATGGAAATTTCCTAAGGATTTCTGGCTTGCCAATTTGATGGAATTATTTGAACGCGCTGCTTACTACGGATTTTTTATAGTACTTACTCTTTACCTTACTGATATTGTCGGTTTTAATGATAAGGAGACCGGAATTGTAGCGGGAATATTTTTTGCGGGACTCTATTTCCTACCGCCATTTGTAGGCGCAATAAGCGATAAGATCGGATTTAAGAATGGATTAATAGTTGCCTTCTCGTTATTAACAATAGGATATTTTTTACTTGGTGTATGGCATTCAAAATTACTGGTGATATTATTTCTTTTTATTGCAATGGTTGGAGGATCTTTTATTAAGCCACTTATTACCGGCACAGTCGCAAAAACAACCAATGAAGATAACCGCGCAAGAGGTTACGCACTTTTTTACTGGGTGGTTAATATCGGTTCATTTAGCGGTAAAACGTTTGTACCGTTTATACGACAAGGACTTGGTCTGGAATACGTAAACTTTTTTTCTTCAGGAATGTCTTTTCTGGCATTACTATTTGCAATCTTTTTCTTTAAGCAGGTGGATGCCGGACATAAAAGTAAAACCATTAATGATGTTTTAACTTCTCTAAAAAAAATCTTTTCAACACCTCGATTAATAATTTTAATTCTCATTGTAACCGGATTCTGGATTATTCAGCATCAACTTTATGCAACAATGCCGAAATATGTAATCCGTTTGCTTGGAGAAGAGGCACGCCCTGAATGGCTCGCAAATGTTAATCCCCTGGTTGTTGTGTTGTTTGTTGTATTAATTACTCAATTAATGAAAAATAAAAAAGCAGTAACATCAATGCTGGTTGGAATGTTGTTAATGCCATTTTCTGCTCTAGCAATGGCGGGAAGTCAAACATTAGAAAGCATAACAGGTAATTCTGTATCGATACTTGGCTGGTTCTCGCTTCATCCGTTAACAGTTATGATGATAATAGGGATTGGAATTCAAGGATTGGCTGAGTGTTTTATTTCTCCACGTTTCTTAGAATATTTTTCTTTTCAAGCTCCGAAAGGTGAAGAAGGAGTGTATCTGGGGTTCAGTCATTTGCATTCGTTCTTCTCTGCCCTTTCCGGATTCATTATGTCGGGATTTTTACTCGATAAATATTGCCCCGATCCCAAAACTTTACCGGTCGGATTAACAGAAGTTGAAAAAGCAGCTTACTATTCGGATGCTCACTTAATCTGGTTTTACTTTTTAGCAATAGGACTAACAGCTGCGATTGCACTTTTTATTTATAAATATGTTACTGAAAGGATTGATAAAAAGAGAGAATCTATTACTAATTGATTTTTTCTAATGTAATTATCCGGGAGTCATTTATTTTTGTTTTGAAATGAAATGGAAGTGAATGATTCCCGTTTTTATTTGCGCAAATAATTCTTATTAAATTTTCCTCAATAGAATGATTTTCTAAAACGATTCTAAGAAGTCCTGATTTACTATCATACTCAAAGTTTACTTCCTGTTTATTTATGGACACAGAAATTGATTTAGGATTAATACCGCTTGAATCGGATAATGCAAAAGTAAGTTGATATCTGTTGTTATTGATCTTTGTGCTATCCGGAATAAATTGAATTACCGGAATACCGGCACGAAAATATTTTGCAATACCTCTAAAGATTCCCCATGCCTGAATTTGATTGAAAGTTTCGTCATTAAGACGCAATTCTTCAAACCGGCTTGTATGGAAAGCACATTCAACAAGAACTGCTGGGATATTTGTTTTACGTAAAACTGAGAATCCCTCACCCGGATAAATATTGTAATCGGAATATGTCCCGTCAAATGAACCGAGTCCGCCGGGATTTCTCATTACATATGAAAGGTCTCTTTGAATATAACGGGCAATGTCTCTTTCGGAAGGTTCGTATTCATAATCCGTTTCTTTAGCATGATAATAAGTTGAAGTATAATTTGTGTAATCATCCTCAGCTTTAGATGGGGCGTTATGATGGATACTTATAAATAAGTCCGCTCCACTTGCATTTGCAATTTCTGATCGTAATGCAAGGGGCACGGTTTCATCAATTGCACGGGATAAATAAACCTCGGTACCGGCTTTTACTAAATACTCCTTTAGATATAACGCTACTT